>Ga0307514_10001271_pt1 | contig 32966 bp, 28 predicted proteins | sample 16_EM_MG_FD_203088 | JGI IMG/M metagenome (GOLD analysis project Ga0307514, IMG submission 203088) | Populus trichocarpa ectomycorrhiza microbial communities from riparian zone in the Pacific Northwest, United States - 16_EM | ecosystem: Host-associated > Plants > Roots > Unclassified | place... | reverse complement strand
GCCCGAGTGGGTGTTGATCAGCCGGCTCGGGTCCCAGGCCCTGAACTGGTTGGCCATGCCCACCATGTCGAAGTCGCCCCAGCTTTCGTTGAAGATGACCCAGGTGACGACGGCCGGCGAAGAGCGGTGCTCGTCGACGATCTCCTTGTCCTCGACCTTCACGCGAGCCTGCACGTCGGCATTGCTTTCGGCGTCCCAGGCGTGTGGCATGTCCTGCCAGACCATCAGGCCCAGCTTGTCGGCCCAGTAGAACCAGCGCTGCGGCTCGACCTTGATGTGCTTGCGCACCATGTTCATGCCGAGGTCCTTGATGGCCTGCAGGTCGGACTTCAGCGCGTCGTCGGTCGGCGCGGTGTAGAGCCCGTCGGGCCAGAAGCCCTGGTCCAGCGGGCCGTACTGGAAGACGTATTGCCCGTTGAGCAGCGGCCGCGGCACGCCGTCGACGATGCCGATGCTGATCGAGCGCATGCCGAAGTAGCTGCTGACCTCGTCATGCACCTTGGCACCGGCCTTCTTGCGCAGCCGCACCTTCAGGTCGTAGAGGAAAGGATCGCTGGGCGACCACAGGTGTGCGTTGGGCACCGGCACGGTGAATTCAACGTCGCCCACGCCGCTGCCAGTGCCGACCTTCTTGCCGCCGGAGGACGCCACGGCATCCACCACCAGGCCGTCCAGGTTGTCGCCGCGCACGATGATGCGCAGCTGTTTGTTCGGCAGGTCCGGCGTCATGTCCAGCCGGGTGATGTGGGCCTTGGTTACCGGCTCCAGCCACACCGTCTGCCAGATGCCGGAGGTGGGTGTGTAGAAGATGCCACCGGGGTTCAGCGTCTGCTTGCCCAGCATGTCGTCGCCGGTGGTCGGGTCGAAGGCGCCGACCACCAGTTCGTTGTCGCCGCTCTTCAGGTAGGGCGTGATATCGAAGCTGAAGGCGTCGTAGCCGCCGCTGTGCTGGCCGACCTGCTGGCCGTTGACGTAGACGGTGGCCTTGCGGTCCACCGCGCCGAAGTTCAGCTTCACGTGCTTGCCGGCCCAGCCGGCCGGCACCGTGAAGCTGCGGCGGTACCAGAGGTTGCGCTCGTTCATGCGCTGGATGCCGGAGAGGTAGGACTCCACCGGGTACGGCACGCGGATCTGCTCGGGCTGGGCCGGGAAGGCCGGCGCGGTGGCGGGCGGGTTGTCGGCGTCGGGCGCGGCGGCGCCGCCGGTATAGCTCCAGCTGCCGTTGAGGTTCAGCCAGTCGGTCCGCGCGACCTGCGGACGCGGGTATTCGGGCAGCGGAACCTCGGCCTGCCGCGCGGCGTCGGTCCACGGCGTGGTGAGGCGTGCAGTGGGCGCCTGTGGCGCAGAAGCGGTCTTGGCGGCCAGCGTCTGCATGCGCGGCGCATCGGCGGCAGCGGCATCCCCGCCGTCGCCTGCTCCGCCACCGCAACCGGCGGCCAGCAGCGGCAGCGTCAAGGCTGCCAGCCAGTGTCTCAATCTCAGGTCCATCTTGTCTCCTGTCGTGTGCCGGACGACTCGCCCCATGCGGTTGTCACTAATAATTTGCTAATACTCAGATTATTAGTAAACGGGCGATGGCGACACCAGCGAAACGATGTAAGCGTTGGTATGTGGCGGTTTGCCGGCAGCGAGCTGCGGCCAGAGGCATTGGCATGACCCGCGCGGCAACGGGCACGCGCCGGCAGTCAGCCGATCAACGCGGCTTGGGCGGCGCCACAGTGGCGCGTGCCACCAGGCTGCCTTCGACCTTGTGCCGGCGCTTGCGGCGCGCCGGGTCTGCCACTTCGGCCAGCAGCATTTCCACCGCCAGCCGGCCCATCTCGTAGTCCGGCAGCACCAGCGTGCTCAGCGCCGGCTTGGTGTGGCGGGCGATTTCCTGGTCGTCATAGCCCATCACCGAGACGTCTTGCGGCACGCGCAGGCCCAGCTCGTGCAGCGCCTCCAGGCAGCCCACGGCCATCAGGTCGTTGGCGCAGAAGATCGCCGTGGGCGGCGGCTCCTGGCGCATCAGCAGCAGCGTGCACTCGTGGCCGGAGGCGACGTGCCAGTCGCCCTCGCGCACCAGCTTGCGGTCGAAGGCAATGTCGGCACTGGCCAGCGCGCGGCGGTAGCCCAGCAGGCGGTCGTGCGCGGCGTCCATCCACGGCTCGCCGTTGATGAAACCAATGCGGCGGTGGCCGGCATCGATCAGGCATTCGGTCGCCACCTGGCCGCCGGTCACCTCTGAGGGTTCGACCGACGAGATCGTCAGCGCCGCCGGCGGCGCGCCCTCGTCCACCGGGTGGCAGTTCAGCAGCACCGTGGGCACGCCGGCCAGCGGCGCCGGCAGCGTCACCGCGCGGGTGAAGATGGTCGAGTAGACGACGCCCAGCAGCTGCGGGTTGGCCAGCATGGTGGCCAGCACCGCGGCCTCGACCGCGCTGCTCGAGCGCGTGGCGAACACGCAGACCAGCGCGCCCTGGCGCCAGGCCTCGTCCTTCGCACCGTCGATGGACAGCGCCGCATGCGGACTGGTCGAGACCTCGTCGACCAGGTAAAGGATCAGCCCGGTGCCGGCCCCCGCGCTCGCCGGCACGCGCCTGGCCGCAGCCGCCCGCCGCTCCGGCTTGCGCTCGGGCAACTGGTAGCCCAGCTCGGCCGCCACGCGAGCCACACGGGCCCGGGTTTCCTCGGCGAGCTGCGTGCCGGTCATGCCGTTGAGCACCAGCGAGACGGTGGACTGCGACACACCGGCCTGCGTCGCGACATCTGTCATCGTGATGCGCCTGGCGGCACCGCGCCTGGCAGGTGTTTCGGGACGGGGCGCGCCAGCGCGGGCGGCTTTGGCTGGCATGGCGATGTGGGGCGATGAGACCGCGCGTATGTTACGGGCAGCTGGCGCGCCAGCTGTTCAGCCCGCCCGCCTCAGCGTGCGCAGCACCTCGGCATGCAGCGCATCCACCGCGCCCGAACCCGCCGACGCGCGGCTGCGCACCACCGCCACTTCCACTGAAGGCAGCGCCGGCAGGCCGTGCCTGTCCTGCAGCAACTGCAAGCCGGGCGGCAGGCAGCAACGCGTCAGCACGGCCACCGCGAGCCCGCTTTCCACGGCGGCCAGCTGCCCGGCCAGGCTGGCGCTGTTGTAGGCCACGCGGTAGGCACGGCGCTGGGCGTCCAGCGCGGCCAGCGCATGCTTGCGCACGAGGCTGCCGACCTCGTAGGTGGCCACCGGCAGCGGGTCGCGCCGCCAGGCTTCGTGCTGCGGCGCGCCCACCCACACCAGCGGCTCGCGGAACAGCGGCGTGCCGCGGTTGGCCCGGTCGCGCGAGACCAGCGCCAGGTCGATCTCGCCGCGCGAAATCTTCGGCAGCAGCGAGGTGGACTGCTCGCAGACAAGCGTGATCTCCACGCCGGCGTGCCGCGTGGCAAAGCTGCGCAACACCGGCGTGAGGTAGGTGGCGGCATAGTCGTCAGGCACGCCCAGGCTGACGCGGCCGCTCAGCGCCGGGCCGTGCAGCGCCGCCTGGGCCTGCGCGTGCACTTCCAGCAGCCGCCGCGCATGGCCCAGCAGTTCGAGGCCGGTGGGCGTGAGTTCGAGGTGGCGCGGCCCACGGTTGAGCACCGGCCGGCCCACGGCGTCTTCCAGCTTCTTCAGCTGCATGCTCAGCGCCGACTGCGAGCGGTGCACCAGCGGCGCCGCGGCGGTCAGGGAGCCGGCGTCCACCACCGCGACAAAGGCGCGCATCCAGTCGAGTTGAAGGTCGGCGGCAGGCATGCTGGGCAAGCTCATGTATTCGGTTTTCGAATGCTAGCAGCCAGAACAATGCGCTTGTTGGCTGGCTGGCAGGGCCGAACAATGGCTCTCACCATGCGCTCATCGAACCCCGGCACCGCTGTTTCACCTTTGCCGAACCCGGCCCTTCCCCAGGCCTTGCAGCGCGAGCGCCAAGGCGTGCTGCTGATGGTGGCCGGCGGGCTGCTGCTGGGCAGCATCGGCGCCTTTGTCGAAGAGGCCGGCCAGGACCCGTTGACCACGGTGTGGTTTCGCTGTGCGTTCGGCATGCTGGCGCTGCTGGCCTGGGGCGCGGCCAGCAGTCGGCTGGCGGAACTGCGGCTGCGAGGCACGGCGTTCGCAGCCGCGCTGGCAGCCAGTGCGCTGATGCTGGGCAACTGGGCGCTGTTCTTCGCGTCCATCACGCGCACCTCCATCGGCGTGGCCACCGTGGTGTTCCACGTGCAGCCGCTGTGGGTGCTGGCGCTGGGCGCATGGTGGCTGCGCGAGCGGGTGTCATGGCGCCAGGCTGCTGCCGCGCTGGCGGCACTGGCCGGGCTGGCGCTGGCCACCGGGCTGCTGGACGCAGGCGCCACCGGCCACCTGCAGCAGCCGGGCTACCTGAGCGGCCTGGCCATGTGCCTGGGCGCGTCGCTCTGCTACGCCGGTGTGACGCTGATCGCCAAGCAGGCGCGCGGCGTCAGCTCGTTTGCGCTCGCGTGGTGGCAATGTGCGCTGGGCACGCTGGCGCTGCTGGCCTGGCCCGTCCTGCACGGCTGGCCGGCGTTTGGCAGCAGCTGGGCCTGGTTGGCTGGCCTGGGCGTGATCCACACCGGGCTGGCCTACGTGCTGCTCTACGCCGGCATGACGCGCCTGGCCACCAGCCGCATCGCACTGCTGCAGTTCGTGTACCCGGCTGCGGCCATCGTGATGGACTGGGCCGTGTACGGGCACGCGCTCAGCGCGGTGCAGCTGGCGGGCGTGGCGCTGATGGCGACCGCGTTGACCGCTGCGCGGCCCGGCGTCATGCGCGCCTTTTGCGCTCGACCGAAACCGGCAACCCCAGCAGTTGAGAAACAAGCAATCGCGCGTTCGACTGCATCGCGGCAATCGCCTTGCGGTCGCCAGACAGGTGCTTGATCAGGCACTGCTGGAAGATCCCGTCGAACATCGCGTAGGCCACGTTGCTGGGAGCGCGCAACGGCGCGCCGGCAAGGCTCGACATGCGCGTGAGGACGCGCCAGATCATCTTCTCCAGGCTCGCTTCAATCGCCGCCACATCGGCGCGAAAGGCCTCTTCAAACAGCGACTGCGAACGCAGGTCATACCAAAGCCGGTGCATCGGCGCCTCGTCGCGCACGGTCTGGCCGAGCGCAGCGACAAAGCCATCGAGCAACTGCTCGAAGGTGGTCGAGGTGGTGGTGACCGCGTCGTAGCGGGTCACGCAACGCGCCTTGTATTGGCGCACGCTGCAAAGGATCAGGTCGACCTTGTCGGTGAAATAGTAGTGCAGCACGCCGTGCGAGAACTCGGAGTTCTGCGCAATCTCGCGCAGGCTCGTGCGCGCGTAGCCGAGTTCGGCCAACGTCTGCAGCGCCGCCTCGCCGAGCTGCGCACGGCGTTCGGTGAACTTTTCGTCGCGCGGTTTCGCGCGGGGGGCTGCGAGTTTCTCCATGCCATGAATTGTAGGAAGGAAGCGCGCCGAAAGGCCAGCACCTCTCGGTGCAAACCCGCGATCTTGACAACTGTCAAGGATAAATCTTGACACTCGTCAAGGCCACTCCTAGCATCGAATCGCGCTCTTTGACGAGCGTCCAAAAACAGCAGGAGACAAGGCAATGACGAAGTTCGACTTGACCGGCCGCAAGGCCCTGGTCACCGGAGGCGCGCGCGGCCTCGGTGAAGGCATGGCACAGGCACTGGCCGCCGCCGGTGCTTCGGTGATGATCGGTGACGTGCTCACCTCGCTCGGCCGCGATACCGCCGGCAAACTGACCGCGGACGGCGCGAAGGTCGGCTTCGTGAAGCTCGACGTGACGCAGGAGGCCGACTGGGAAGCCGCCGTGAAGACCACCATCGACACGCTTGGCGGCTTCGACATCCTGATCAACAACGCAGGCATCGAGGTCACGGCGCTGGTCTCGGAGATCGATCCGGATCAACTGCGCAAGATGCTGGACGTCAACATCGTCGGCACCGCGCTCGGCTTGAAACACGCGTTCCGCGCGATGCGGCCGAACGGCTCGGCTGGCAAGGGCGGCGCGGTCGTCAACCTCTCGTCGGTCGCCGCGACGATCGCGTTCCCGGCCATCGCCGGCTACTCGGCGACCAAGTCGGCCGTCGACCGCCTGACGCGCGTGGCCGCGATGGAGGCCGGCAAGCTGGGCTACGGCGTCCGCGTGAACTGCATCTATCCGGGGCTGGTGCCCACCGAGATGGGCATGAAGCTCGCCGCCGATGTGGTCGCGGCAGGCCTGTTCTCTTCGCCCGAGGCAGCGGTGGGCGCGATCATCGAACAGACGCCCTCGGGCCGCCTCGGTGAGGTTGCCGACATGGCCGATGCGGTCGTGTTCCTGTGCTCGGATGCGGCGCGCTTCATCACCGGCGCAGGGCTGCCGGTCGACGGCGGCATGGGCATGTAAGCCTCACAAACAAAGGACGAGAAAACCATGAGCAAGAACAAGAAACCCGTGGTCGTGTACGGCGCTTCCGGCTACACCGGCCGGCTGGTGTGCGAGTACCTTCGCGAGTACGGCGTGCCGTTCATCGCAGCGGGGCGCAGCGGCGAGAAGATCCAGGCGGCAATGAAGTCGAACGTCGCGGGCATCGAGACGGCCGACTACGAAGTCGTCGAGGTGATCCACACCGCCGAGGCGCTGACCGAGCTGTTCCGCGGCGCCTCCGTCGTGCTGAACACCGTCGGCCCGTTCTCGAAGTACGGCCACGAGGTCGTGCAGGCCTGCCTGGCCGCGAAGTGCCACTACACCGACACAACCGGCGAACAGGACTGGCTGATCACGCTGGACGACGAATACGGCGCCAGGTTCGCCGCCGCCGGCCTGCTGCTTTCGCCCGGCCTCGCCCAGATGTACACGACCGGCGAGATCGCCGCACAACTGTGCCTCGAAACGCCCGGCCTCGACACTTTGGACATTGCGGTCTTCTGGGGCGGCAGCCCGACGATCGCGTCGACGCAGACCATCCTCGTCAACGCGGCCACCTCGAAGGCCTTCTTCCTGGAGCAGAACAAGTTCGTCGAGTGGCAGCCGGATGCGGGCCTCTACAACGTCACGATCCCCGGCCAGCACGAAGCGGCGCTCGCATTGCCGTGGGGTGGCACCTCGCACCCGGTCTGGTTCCGCAAGGATCCCCGCGTCTCCAACGTCAAGGTGCTCGGCGGCGTCTTCAACAAGCCCTTGATGCTGGGGGTGCCGCAGATCGTCGCGGCGGCGTTGAAGGCGACCGAAGGCATGAACGACGAGGACCGCTACGCCGCCCTTTCGAAAACCGCCGCGAGCGTGATGAACACGATGCCGCCGCGCGAGAACCCACGCATCAACAAGTCGGTCGACTCGGTGCACGCACAGGGGCCGCTGGCACGCGCGCACTGCGTGATCTACGGCAACTGCAACTACAAGCAGACGGGGCTGCTGCAGGCCTTCGCCGCGGCCTCGCTGCTGCAGCAGGCGCCGAAGCGGGTTGGTTTTGCGTCGGGCTGCCAGGCGTTCGGGCACCGCGAGTTGCTCGGCGCGCTGCGCAGCTTCGGGCTGGTGCAGGCGCCCATACTGACCGTGCACAAGTGATGCATCAGGTCGCGGCTGGCCGATTGCCGGGCCGCCCCACGCCGGCCCGCATCCCCTCGGGGGATCGGCCGGTGTACTCACCGGACAAGGGGCTCCATTGAGACTGATCGACTACCTGGACAAGGGCGCATCGCTCGGCGAGGGCGCGCCGTGCCTGACGATGGGCACCACCGACCTCTCGTACGGCGACGTGCAGCGCTTCAGCCACCGCGTCGCGCGCGCGCTGCAGCGCTCGGGCATTCACGCAGGCGACAAGGTTGCCGTGCTGGCCAGCAACGACGCGACCGCGTTCGCCTGCGTGTTCGGCATCTCGCGCGCCGCTGCGGTGTGGTGCCCCGTCAACCCGCGCAACGAGGCCGCCGAGAACAGCTTCGTGCTCGACGCGTTCGACTGCAGCTGCCTGATCTTCGCCAGCGCCTACGCACCCATGGTCGAGCAGATGCGCGCGAAGCTGCCGAAGGTGAAGCTGTTCGTCTGCCTCGATCAGCCGTGGCCGTTCGCGGTCTCGCTGGCGCAGTGGCTGGAAGGCATGAGCGATGAGGCGCTCGATGTGCCGGTGGTCGACGATGTCGCGATGATCGCCGGCACCGGCGGCACGACGGGCCAGCCCAAGGGCGTGATGCTCTCAGGGCGCAACCTCGAGACCATGAGCGCGCTGACGCTGATGGGCTACCCGTTCGACGGCCGCCCGACTTACCTCGCGCTTGCGCCGCTGACGCATGCGGCCGGCGTGCTCACCTTCCCGGTGATGGCGCTGGGCGGCCGCGTCGTGATCATGCCGAAGCCCGATCTCACCGACTTCCTCGCGCTGGTGGAGAAGCACCGCGTCACGCACACCTTCCTGCCGCCAACGCTGATCTACATGCTGCTGCAGCACGAGAAGCTGGCGGTGACCCAACTCGATTCGCTGCAGTGCTTTTGGTACGGCGCTGCGCCGATCTCGGCCGCGCGGCTCGAAGAAGCGCTGGCGAAGATCGGCCCGGTGATGGCACAGCTCTTCGGCCAGACCGAGGCGCCAATGATGATCTCGATGATGGCGCCGAAGGACCACTTCAACGCCGACGGCTCGGTCGCGCAGGCGCGCCTGTCGTCGGCCGGACGCCCCGGCCCGCTGGTGCAGGTTGCGACCATGAACAGCGAGGGCGAGCTGCTGAAGACGGGCGAGACCGGCGAGATCGTGATCCGCAGCTCGCTCGTGATGCTGGGCTACTACCGGGACGCGAAGGCCACCGAAGAGGTCGGCCGCTTCGGCTGGCACCACACCGGCGACATCGGCCGGCTCGACGCTGACGGCTTCTTGTACATCGTCGACCGCGCCAAGGACATGATCATCACCGGCGGCTTCAACGTCTACTCGGTCGAGGTCGAGCAGGCGCTAATGCAACACCCCGATGTGCAGGACAGCGCGGTGATCGGCCTGCCCGACGACAAGTGGGGCGAGAAGGTCGTTGCGGTGCTGCAGCTGCATGCAGGCCGCAGCGTGCAGCCCGAAGAGATCGTCGCGTTCGTGAAGGCCCGCATCGGCAGCGTGAAGGCGCCGAAGCTGGTCGAGATCTGGCCCGACCTGCCGCGCTCGAAGGTCGGCAAGGTGATGAAGAAAGACATTCGCGCCGAGATGCTGCAACGCATGCCGGAGCCACATTGAAGGACGCCATGTCGAACAAGGCATTCATCGCAGGGATCGGCATGATCCCGTTCGTCAAGCCCGGCGCGAACGAGCCGTATCCCCAGATGGCAGCAAAAGCGGGCCGACTTGCGCTGGCCGACGCCGGTGTCGAGTTCGGCGCCTTGCAGCAGGCCTACGTTGGCTACGTGTACGGCGACTCCACCGCGGGCCAGAAGGCGGTCTACTCGCTGGGCATGACCGGCATTCCAATCTTCAACGTCAACAACAACTGCTCGACCGGGTCGACCGCGCTGTTCCTTGCGCGGCAGGCCATCGAGTCGGGTGCGGCCGAATGCGTGCTGGCGCTTGGCTTCGAGCAGATGAACCCCGGCGCCATCGGCACCGTGTTCAACGACCGGCCAAGCCCATTCGAGGATTTCGACCGCGAGGCCGCAGAACTCGTCGGCATGCCCGATCTGCCGCTCGCACTGCGCTACTTCGGCGGTGCCGGCCAAGCGCACATGCGCAAGCACGGCACGCCGCTCGAAGCTTTCGCGAAGGTGCGCGCGAAAGCCAGCCGCCATGCGGCGCGCAACCCGCTCGCGCTGCTGCGCAAGGAACTTTCGGTGGACGATGTGATGAACGCACCGATGCTCTGGCCCGGCGTGCTGACACGCCTGATGGCCTGCCCGCCGACCTGCGGCGCAGCGGCGGCGGTGCTGGTGTCGGAAGCCTTCGCCAAGCGCAATGGCCTGCGCACCGACGTGTTCATCGCGGCGCAGGCCATGACCACCGACCGGCCCGACTCGTTCGAGAGCCACGACATGATGAAGCTGGTCGGGTACGGCATGAGCCAGGCTGCAGCGAAGCAGGTCTACGAACAGGCCGGCATCGGTGCCGAAGACCTTGACGTGGTCGAGCTGCATGACTGTTTCGCGCAGAACGAGCTGATCACCTACGAAGCGCTCGGCCTGTGCCGCGAAGGCGAGGCCGCTGCGTTCATCGACGCAGGCGACAACACTCATGGCGGCAAGGTCGTGACCAACCCGTCGGGTGGACTGCTGTCGAAGGGACATCCGCTCGGTGCGACAGGGCTGGCGCAGTGCTACGAGCTGACCCACCAACTGCGGGGCACGGCCGAGCAGCGCCAGGTACCGCTGGCACGCACCGCGCTTCAACACAATCTAGGCCTGGGCGGGGCCTGCGTCGTCACGCTCTATCAGTCGGCGTGATGCCCGCCCCCCGCGCCAGCTCGAAGCCCTCGTCCAGCCAGCCGGTGATGCCGCCGATCATCATCTTCACCGGCCGGCCCAGCTTCGCCAGCCGGGCCGCGCCGCGATGTGCGCCGTTGCAATGCGGGCCGGCGCAATAGGTGACGAACAAGGTGCCCGCCGGATAGCCCGCCAGCTTGCCCTCGGTCAGCTTGCCGTGCGGCCAATGCAGCGCGCCAGGCACATGGCCGGCGGCATACAGCTCGGCGTTGCGCACGTCCAGCAGCACGAAGCCGGGCTCGGCCTGGGACAGCGCGTCGTGCACGTCCCAGCAATCGGTCTCGAAACGGAAGGCAGATTCGAAGTGGCGCAGCGCTTCGTCTGAAGCGGCGGCGGGGATGGCGGTCACGGCGGTGGTCATCGGTGGGTCCCGGGGTGTTGAAAGATGCCTCAGTGTCGGCACCCGCCGCATTTCCGCCCAGTGGCGCACACGACAGTCTCCGGCAACAATGCGCCAATGCAGGATCACCTTGTCGCCGCCCTTGCCTACGACCAGCTGTGCACGTTCGAGTTCGGCTGCACGGTGGAGCTGTTTGCACTGCAGCGTCCGGAGCTGGGCGTGCCCTGGTACGACTTCAAGGTCTGTGCGGCCGAGCCTGGCCCGCTGCGCGCGGCCGGCGGCATCCAGGTGCTGGCGCCGCATGGGCTGCGCACGCTGGCTCGCGCCGACACCATCGTCATCCCCGGCTGGCGCGGTGCCGATGAGCCCCCACCCGAGCCGCTGCTGCGTGCGCTGCGCCGCGCCCATGCACGCGGCGCGCGGCTGTGCAGCATCTGCTCGGGTGTGTTCGTGCTGGCCGCGGCCGGCCTGCTGGACGGGCTGACCGTCAGCACCCACTGGCGCTACGCTGAGAAGCTCGCCGCGCGCTACCCGGCGCTGAAGGTGGACGCCAATGCGCTGTACGTGGACCAGGGCCGGATCCTCACCTCGGCCGGCTCTGCCGCAGGGCTGGACATGCTGCTGCACCTGGTGCGGCGCGACCACGGCGTGCGCGTGGCCAACCAGGTGGCGCAGCGCCTGGTGCTGCCGCCGCACCGCGATGGCGGCCAGGCCCAGTTCGTGCCCCGGCCGCTGCCCAGCGACGAAGGCAGCCGCGTGGCCAGGCTGATGGACTGGCTGCGCGCCAACCCGCGCCTGCCGCACACGCTGGCCAGCATGGCGGCCGAGGCGTCGATGAGCCCGCGCAGCCTGCAGCGCCAGTTCCAGGCGGCCAGCGGGCTGGGGCCGGTGGACTGGCTGATCCGCGAGCGCGTGGGCCTGGCCAAGGAGCTGCTGGAGACGCACCCGGAACGCGCGCTGGCCGAAGTCGCCGAACTGGCCGGCTTTGGCGCCGAAGAATCCATGCGCCGGCACTTCCGCCGGCTGGCGCAGGTCAGCCCGGCCGCTTACCGGCGGCAGTTCGCCAAGCCACCCTAAGGTGCCGCGCTGCGGCGCATCACACGCACCGGCTGGGCCTGGCTGCCATCGGCCGCGCGGGCGCGCAGCTGGCCGCAGCCACCGTCCACGTCCTGCCCGGCCGAGTGGCGCAGCTTGGTCAGCACGCCGCGCTGGTGCAGCTGGCGCGCCATCGCCGCGGCCTTGTCCCAGGCCGGCCGGCGGTACGGCAGCTCGGGCACGGTGTTGTAGGGGATCAGGTTCATCAGCGCGTACTTGCCCTGCAGCAGCCGCACGATGCCATCCATCTCCTCCTCGCTGTCGTTGACGCCGTCCAGCAGCGTCCACTGGTACTGGATGGGGTAGCCGGTGGCCCGCGCGTAGCGCTCGCCCGCGTCCACCAGGTCAGCCGGCGCGATGCGCGGTGCGCGTGGCAGCAGCTCGGCGCGCAGGTCGGCCCGCGTGCTGTGCAGCGACAGCGCCAGCGCGGGCTTCACCGTGCCCTGCGGCAGGCGCTCGAAGACGCGCGCATCACCCACGGTCGAGAACACCAGGTTCTTGTGGCCGATGGCGCCGTCGGTGCCCAGCAGCTCGATGGCTTCGAGCACGTTGTCCAGGTTGTGCGCCGGCTCGCCCATGCCCATGAACACCACCTTCCTGACCACCCGCTGGCGCCGCGCCAGCGCCACCTGGGCGACGATCTCGGCACTGCCGACCTGGCGGATCAGCCCTTCCTTGCCTGTCATGCAGAACACGCAGCCCACCGCACAGCCCACTTGCGTGGACACGCAAAGCCCGTCGCGCGGCAGCAGCACGCTCTCCACCGCCTGGCCGTCCGCCAGGTCCACCAACAGCCGCGCCGAGCCGTCTTCGCCCGGGTGGCTGGAGCGCAGGCTGACAAGGCCGTCCAGCTGCTGCTGCAGCGCCGGCAGCGCTTCGCGCAGCGGCTTGGGCAGGAAGTCCTCCACGCGGCGCTTGCCGGCGTCCAGCGGCTGGGCCTGAGCCCAGTGGCGCAGCAGGCGCTGGGCGTGCGCCGGCTGTGCGCCCAAGGCGGCGAACTGCTGGCGCAGCGCGGCGATGGTGTTGGGCAGGGACTGAGGCGGCGCGGCGGCAGGGGCGGACATGGCAACGGAGCAGGCAGGAACAGCCGCAAGTGTAGGCAAGCGCCGCCAAAAGCCCCTGCCATGGCTGGCATGCGGCACTTGTCGGACACTCACGCCGCCCTCCGCTCCGATCACCCGACCCAAGGCGCCCCGACATGACCCTGAGCTTTCGCCCCGACCGCCGTGCCGCCAACGTGCTGCTGTTGAGCCCGCTACTGACCGCGCTGCCCTTGGCCGCACGAGCTGCCACCGCCACGCCGGCCGACGCCGATGGCGCGCTGCTGAAGGCCGTGATCGACGGCCCGCAGCGCAGCGCCGCCAACCGCGCGCGCGACGTCTACCGCCACCCGTTCGAGACGCTGCGCTTCTTCGGCCTGAAGCCGGGGCAGACGGTGATCGAGATCGCGCCGGGCGGCGGCTGGTACACCGAGATCCTGGCGCCCTACCTGCGCGACCACGGCCACTATTACGCGGCGCACAACAGCGCCACCGGCGGCAGCGAGGGCGCGCGCAAGGGCCGCGCGCGCTTCGAGGCCAAGCTGGCCGCCGAGCCGGCGGTCTACGGCCATGCCAAGGTCGGCAGCATGCCCACGGCCGCGGGCTTCACCGACATCGCCCCGTCCGGCGGCGCCGACCTGGTGCTCACCTTCCGCAACATCCACAACTGGATTGAAGCCGGCAACCTGGACGACACGCTGCGCGCCTTCTACGCGGTGCTGAAGCCGGGTGGCGTGCTAGGCGTGGAGGAACACCGCGCCACGCCAGGCACGCCGCTGGCCAAGGTGATAGCCACCGGCTACGTGCCGGTGGACTTCGTCGTGGCCCGCGCCCGTGCCGCCGGCTTCGAACCGGCCGGCAGCAGCGAAGTCAATGCCAACCCCAAGGACATGCACGAGCACCCGAACGGCGTCTGGTCGCTGCCGCCCACGCTGCAAGGCGGCGAGGTGGGCAAGGCCGAGTTCCTGGCCATTGGCGAGTCCGACCGCATGACGCTGAAGTTCGTCAAACCGCGCTGAAGTCGCCGGGGCGCGCATCGGCTGGCCCATTGACGAGATCGACGCGCCGCGCCCTCTGCCTTGAGGACGGATGGCCGCTGCGTCGCCTCTTTGCGGCACGAACCACGCGAAATCAGGGGTATCGGCGGCAAGGCCTTGGCCTTACCATCGCCGCGCTCTTGAGGAAACTCAAGCGCCGTCCCGCGGTTCAGGGGGCATTCTTTCCCGCAACCCGAGGGAGGACCCATGTCGAACGTGGCAGGCAAGGCCTACGCGATGAACGTGCTCACGCCGATACGCTGGTACACGGCGTGGCTGAACAAGCTGATCTTCTGGGTCGCGCTGAAGATCCCGTCCACCCTCAAGGGGCTGATCACGCTGTCGCTGATCCACTATGCCCGCTGGGTGATCATCGGACCGAAGCAGTTCCCGCACCTGTCGCCGCAGCAGCCCAGGGAGGAACTGAAATACGCCTACATGCTGTTCTTCAGCAACTTCAATGGCAGCTGGGACCAGTACGTCGACTCCTTCTCCTTCGCCATCCCGGCCGGCCTGGACATGTTCTGGAAGTGGAACCTGCGCTACCCACGCTCCATCGCGTTGACGCCGTTCCACCAGTACATCCGCTTCAACCAGATCGAGACGATCCACTACTACAACGCCTACCCGCTGGCGACCTCCAACGACGTGAAGAGCGCGCATGCAGTGCGCAACGCGCTGCTGGCCTTCCAGCAAGGCTCGGACGTCAGCGACGAAGCTTTCATGACCCGCTACAAGGCCTTGCTGCGCTCGCTGCAGCATGACCTCGGCGACATGGCGCCCACGCCCATCGTCAGCATGTCGGCCTACCAGGTCGAGCGCCGCGAACGCTGGCACGCCAGCCTGCCCAAGGAAGGCAAACCGCCGGCACCCACCGCTGGCCAGGAGGCAAGCCATGCCAGCTAACGTGAGCGGCCGGGCCTACGCCCTGACGGCCCTGTCCCCCATCCGCGAAGGCTGGACCTCGGACGGTATTGCCTACGCCGACGTCGTGCGGGACCGCCTGCAAGGCTGGAACACCGAGCCCAACAGCCCGATGACAGGCGTGCCCAACACCTACCTGTGCCGCTTCTTCGTGCTCGACGATGTCTACCACCAGTCGCTGCCCGGCGCCGGTGTGCTGGACACGCTGTCGGACCTGCTGCCGGTGCTGCCCAACGCCTTGCGCAAAAGCGTGCTGCCGGCCGAGGATCACCTGAAGAGCCGCTACCTGGTCTTTTCGTCGGAGCTGCATGGCGGGGTGGACGGCGATGTCGATGCCTACCTGCGCGGCATGTGGGGCGCCATCGAAAGCCGCATCCGCGAAGTCTGGGGTTGGTGCCATGGCTTCGAACAGGTCACCGACGGTGCAGGCTTTGCTGCCTACATCCGCAAGTGCCAGCTGCCGGCTGCGCTGTTCTTCAACGGCAGCAACGACGACCCGCTGGCCGAACAGCTCAAGGCGCTCTACCTGAAGCAGGAGTTCACCCGCTTCGCGGTCGACAGCCAGGGCCTGGACGCCGCGACGCTGCGCCGGCGCATGGCCGAATTCATGCAGCGCGTGGACCCGCCCAACATCGCCGGGCCGACCTGGTCGCCCGGCCGCTACCGCCTTTGAATGCCTTTGATCGCCGCTGATCCCCACCGGAGCAAGCCATGACCAAGCAGTTGGACCTGTTGGACATCCAGGGCAACCTGGTGCGGGCCTATGGCCGCTTCGGCTACCCGCTCGCCCGCTACGTGTTCCTGGCCGTTCACCACCCGGCCGCCGGCCGGGCGCTGGTGGGCGACCTGACCCGCTACGTCACCGGCTCGCTGGACTGGGGTACCGACCCGGGCCAGATGCCGCGCCCGGACTGGACCCTGAACCTCGCCTTCACCTACCCCGGCCTGGCCCAGCTCGGCCTGCCCACCGCCTCGCTGATGAGCTTTTCGCCCGAGTTCGCCGCCGGCATGCGCGAGCGCCGCGACATCCTCGGCGACACCGGCAGCAGCGCGCCGCAGCACTGGGACCCGATCTGGCGCAAGCACCGTGACACGCAGGACGTGCACGTCTTCGTCTCGCTGAACGCCGTCAGCCCCGAGGCGCTGGCAAAGGGCTACACAAAGCTGCAGTCCATCGTCGAAACCTACGGCGACGGCGCGCAGATCCTCGGCGGCAACGTGGGCGACGATGGCGAGTTGCTGGACTACCAGGATGCCCACGCGCTGGTGGAGAACGGGCAAGTGGTCGCCAAGGAACACTTCGGCTATACCGACGGCATCAGCGACCCGGTGTTCGAAGGCATGCCGCCGTCCGCGCAAAGCACCAAGGGCCGCGGCAAACCGATGCCCGGCAGCACCTGGGCGCCGCTGGCCACCGGCGAGTTCCTGCTCGGCCATCCGGACGAGGCGCACGAATACCCACCCGGCCCGAAGCCGGGGCTGCTGGCGCGCAATGGCAGTTACTTGATCTACCGCAAGCTGCACCAGAACGTGGGCACCTTCGAGGCCTACCTCGAACAGCAGGGCCGCGCCTATCCCGGCGGCAAGGAACTGCTGGCCGCCAAGTTCGCCGGCCGCTGGCGCGACAACGGCGCACCACTGGCCCGCGCACCCGACGCCGCGTCCAAGCAGCGCTTTGACGCCGAGTTCTCGGCGGCCCTGAAAGCCGGCGACATGGCCAAGGTCGACGACCTGCTGAGCGACTTCGACTACAACCAGGACATGAGCGGCGCCAAGTGCCCGTTCAGCGCCCACATCCGCCGCTGCAACCCGCGTGGCTCGCTGCAGATGATCCACGAGCCGGGCGACCTGCCGGGTTCGTTGAAGCAAAGCGTGGACGCCTTCGACACCCCGGGCGCGCTGTCCAACCGCCGCCGCATGCTGCGGCGCGGCCTGCCCTATGGCCAGGTGAAGGACCGCAGCCGCGACGACGGCAACCACGGCATCGTCATCATGCTGGTGAATGCCGACATCAACCGCCAGTTCGAATTCGTCCAGCAGCAATGGATGAACTACGGCAACGACTTCAAGGCTGGCAACGACAAGGACATCCTGCTGGGCAACCACAGTGAAGACCCGACCCAGCCCAGCAAGGCCGTGCTGCAGACCGACCCCGCCGGCCACGACGCCCCGCACTTCCTGCCCCGCATCCCCCGCTTCGTCGAGACCCGCGGCGGCGACTACTTCTTCGTGCCCAGCCTCACGGCGCTGCGTATGATCGCGGCCGGCGTCATCGACCCGACCTGATCACGGCGGGCGCTCAGCCGTCCCAGCCCTGCGGCTCGCGCCGCGGCTGCTGGTTGCAGGCGTGGCGGTACTTCGAGATGGCCGCATAGACGACCCTGCGCGCCCGGTTCACGCCGCCCAGCGGCCGGTGCGCGGGCAAGGCGTGCCAGGGCGTGAACGACAGGTTCTCGCCCAGCTCGCGTTGCGCCTCGGTGTCGAACACCTGCGCCGGGATGACGATGCTGGCCACCTTGCGAAACGGCGAGAGGGCCTGCGACCACCCATGGCCCGGGTCTTCGATGGGCATGGCCTGCGCGTCGACCTGCAGCTGCACCGCGAAGTCGAAGCGCGCCTCGCCTGCTGCCAGCTGCCGGCGCATCGCCAGGCGCAGGTAATCGTCATCCGGCCGGTCCGGAATGCGGTCCGGCGCGCTCACATGCGGAATGGCCGAATACTTCACCGCCGTGTTGCCGAACAGGTAGGGCGTGGTGCTGAAGTAGCGGATCTGCAGCGGGTTGGCAAAGCGAACCATCGAACGCAGCAGGTTCCAGGTGACCCGCCAATGCGTCAGGAAAAAGACCAGCTTGGCCCAGCCGCTGCCGGTCAGGCTGGCCAGCAGGTCGTCGAACTCGGCGGCATCGCGCGTCACGAAAACCGGTGTGCTGATCAGGATGAAATCCTGTGTCTGCGCATCGCGCTCCTCGTCCAGCAGCTTCGCGCCCGGCACGCCCATCAGCTTGATGGCCATGCCGCGGATGTCGCGCCCCTTGTCCGGGTTCAGGCTGCCGTCCTGGTTGGAAAAGCGTATCCACGCGGGGTAGCTGCGCGGCTCGGCGAACACGCCCACCCGCAGCTCCGGCGGCAGGCCGGGCTCGACGATGAACTCCGCCCTCACCAGCCCATGCATCTTCGGATGCGCATCCCGCCGCATCGGCCCGCCCGCGTTGTCCCGCGTGATCTTGGCCTGCAGCCGCGCCACCAGGTCCTCGATGACCTGTGCCTCACCGCTGGGGATGGTTTCCTCGGCAAGCTTCATGGTGCACAGTCCGCGGCAAGGGTTGCAGGGCGGGTGCAAGCCTACACCTCGCAGCGGTGATCAGGTATAGCGGCACGCCGCATACCCCGACCCTTCATCCAGCACGAACTGCCTGAACGCCGCGTTCACACCCATCAGCTGGCTGTCCCTGCGCTGCAGGAAACACCAGTCGATGTGCTTGGGCATGCCGCGCACGTCGAGCACGGCCAAGCGGCCGGTTTCGGCTTCGACCTGGAAGCTGTGGGCGGACAGGAAGCTGATGCCCATGCCGCACATCACCGCCTGCTTGATCGTTTCGTTGCCGGCCAGCTCCAGGCCGGCGCGCACCTGGATGGACTGCTGCTGCAGCAGGTGTTCGAGGAACTGCCGCGTGGCCGAGCCGGGCTCGCGGAAGATGAAGTTTTCCTCGCGCAGCTCGGCCCAGCTCAGGCCGCGCTGGCCGGCCAGTGGGTGGTCGGGCGCGGCGACGATGCAATGCGGATGGCGCGCAAAGCGGGTCGCTTCCAGGTCCGCCTCCGAAGGCGGATGGCCGGCGATGGCGATGTCCATGCGGTGCTCCTGCAGCATGGCCAGCACCTCGCTGCGCTTGGCCACCGTGAGCTTCAGCCGCACCTGCGGGTGGCGCTGGCAGAAGGCGTGCAGCAGGCGCGGCGCGAAGTAGTGGGCGGTAGACACCACGCCCAGGTGCAACAGCCCGCGCGGGCTGCCCTGCTCGGCCGGGTCGGCGCGCAGCTGCGCCAGCGCCAGATCGGCCGCCCGCGCCTGCGCCAGCATCAGCCGGGCGTGCTGCAGCAGTTCCTGGCCGGCGTCGGTCAGGCGCTGGCGGCGCGGGCCGTCGAACAACTTCAGGCCCAGGTCGGTTTCGAGCTGGCGCATCTGCATCGACACGGCAGACTGCGTCATGGACAGCGACTCCGCCGCGCGCGAAAAGCTGCCGCCGCTGGCAATGGCTTCGAACAGGTGCAGGTGGCGCAGGTTGAAGGTCTTCATGTCTGGATGAAAAGACGGTTGGGGGTTTCCCGCGCCGGGGCCTGTGAAATCACGTGGTTTTGCGCGGGCTAACCCCGAGAAACAGGCCCAGGCGAGGGCCGGAGCGCCGCAGCATCAGTATTGCCTGAACTTCACCATCAAGCTTCATCAATTGATGCTGAAGGACTTGGCTTCTAACCTTCGGCTCATTCCCGCTCAAGCCCTCACGCACACACCGCCATGGCCCCCACGCCGATCAAGCCCTTCCCCCGCTGGGACGACACCCGCGCCGCCACGCTGGACGAACCCGGCCTGCTGCTCTACCGCTCCAACCTGCTGGGCTCGGACCTGCGCATCACCAACTACGGCGGTGGCAACACCTCGGCCAAGCTCACCCAGCCGGACCCGCTGACCGGCCGGCCGGTCGAGGTGCTGTGGGTCAAGGGCTCTGGCGGCGACGTGGGCTCGATGAAGCTGGACGGCTTCTCCACCCTCTACATGGACAAGCTGCGCGCGCTCAGCAGCCTGTACCGCGGCCTTGAGCATGAAGACGAGATGGTGGGCTACCTGCCGCACTGCACCTTCAACCTGAACAGCCGCGCTGCGTCCATCGACACCCCCCTGCACTCGCTGCTGCCTTACGCGCATGTGGACCACATGCACCCGGACGCGGTCATCGCCATCGCGGCCATGGCCAACTCCGAGGCGCTGACCAAGCAGGTCTTCGAAGGCACCGTGGGCTGGCTGCCCTGGCTGCGGCCCGGCTACGAGCTGGGCCGGCGCCTGGCCGAGTACAACGCCCAGCACCCGGGCCTGCGTGGCATCGTGCTGGCCGGCCATGGCCTCTTCAGCTGGGGTGATACCGCCAAGAGCTGCTACGAGAACACCGTGGACCTGATCCAGCGCGCCCAGGGCTGGCTGGCGCGCGAGCGCTCGGCCCGCCAGGCCCAGGCCTTCGGTGGCGTGCAGTTCAGCTCGCTGCCGGAGGACCAGCGCAACCAGGCCCTGGCGCGGCTGCTGCCGGTGCTGCGCGGTCTCAGCGCCGAGGGCGCGCCGAAGCTGCTGCACCTGAACACCTCGCCCGAGGTGCTGGAGTTCGTCAACTCGGTGGACCTGGCGCCGCTGGCCGCGCTGGGCACCTCCTGCCCAGACCACTTCCTGCGCACCAAGATCCGCCCGCTGGTCGTGCCCGAAGCCGTCTACACGCTGCAGGGCGACGCGCTGCGCGACCGCCTGGGCGAACTGCTGGCCGACTACCGTGCCGACTACGCCGCCTACTACGAACGCTGCAAGCGCCCGAGCAGCCCGCCGCTGCGCGACCCCAACCCCGTCGTGATCCTGCTGCCGCGCATCGGCATGGTGACGATTGCCAAGGACAAGGCCACCGCCCGCATTGCCGGCGAGTTCTACGTCAACGCCATCAACGTGATGCGCGAGGCCAATGCGGTGGACCGCTACGTCGGCCTGCCCGAGCAGGAGGCCTTCGACATCGAATACTGGCTGCTCGAAGAAGCCAAGCTGCAGCGCATGCCCCGCCCCAAGCCGCTGGTCGGCAAGGTGGCTTTGGTGACCGGCGGCGCCGGCGGCATCGGCCAGGCAATCGCCCGGCGCATGTTGAGCGAGGGCGCCTGCGTGGTGCTGGCCGACATCGACCAGGAAGCGCTGGACGAAGTGGAAGCCTCGCTGGCCAAGGGCTTTGGCCGGGACGCCGTGCGCGGTCTGCGCTGCGACGTGACCGACGAAGCCAGCGTAATCGCCGCGCTGGACCGCACCGCGCTGGAATTCGGCGGCGTGGACATCCTCGTCAGCAATGCCGGCATCGCCTCGGCCGCGCCCATCGAGGACACGACATTGGCGCTGTGGAAGCGCAACCAGGACATCCTCGCCACCGGCTACTTCCTGGTCGGCCGCGAAGCCTTCCGGCAGATGAAGGCGCAAGGCACAGGCGGCTGCATGATCATCATCGCCAGCAAGAACGGCATGGTGGCCAGCAACCAGGCCAGCGCCTACTGCGCCGCCAAGGCCGCCGAGATCCAGCTCAGCCGCAGCTTCGCGCTGGAAGGCGCGCCACTGGGCATCCGCTCCAACGTGGTCAACCCCGACGCGGTCATCCGCGGCTCCAAGATCTGGACCGGCAAGTGGAGCGAGGAGCGCGCCGCGGCCAACAAGATCAGCGAGTCCGATCTGGAAGCCTTCTACCGCGACCGCTCGATGCTCAAGCGCAGCGTCTACCCCGAGGACATTGCCGAGGCCGCTTATTTCTTCGCCGCCGAGCACCTGTCGGCCAAGAGCACCGGCAACATCCTGAACGTCGACGCAGGCAATCTCGCTGCATTCACGAGGTAATGGAACCACCCCCGAGGCGGCAAGCCGCCTCCCCCTCAAGGGGGCGCCACCAGCGGCCTGGCAGAGCCAGTTCCGCGGCGGCTGCTGGATTTGAACCTGCGCTTCGCGCGGTTCCTGGAAGGAGACACAAGACATGAAGACGATTGATCCATCGCTGATTGCGGCGCAGAACGACAAGCTGGCGCGGCATGTGCACCATGACTACGAGCACTTGGGCGAGCAGTTGGCGCGGCGGAACATTGACATCGAGACGGTGCGGGCGCGGGTGGCCGCGTTTGGCGTGGCCATTCCGAGCTGGGGCGTGGGCACGGGCGGCACGCGCTTTGCGCGTTTTCCGGGCCAGGGTGAGCCGCGGCATGTGTTCGACAAGCTGCAGGACTGCGCCGTCATCCAGCAGCTGAGCCGGGCCACGCCCACCGTGTCGCTGCACATTCCCTGGGACCGCTGCAGCGACTGGAGCGAGCTGCGCCAGGCGGCCGAGGCCGGGGGCCTGGCGTTTGACGCGATGAACTCCAACACCTTCTCGGACCAGCCCGGCCAGCCGCTGAGCTACAAGTTCGGCAGCCTCACGCATGTGGACGCGGCAGTGCGAGAGCAGGCCGTGGCCCACAACCTCGAATGCATAGCGATCGGCCGCAAGCTGGGCTCCAAGGCCCTCACCGTGTGGATTGGCGACGGCGGCAATTTCCCCGGCCAGCAGCATTTCCGCCGTGCGTTTGACCGCTACCTGGACAGCACGCGCCAGATCTACGCCGGGCTGCCGGGCGACTGGCGCATGTTCCTGGAGCACAAGATCTGCGAGCCGGCCTTCTACGCCACCGTCATCCAGGACTGGGGCTCTAGCTTCCTGGCGGCCAGTGCACTCGGCCCGCAGGCGCAGTGCCTGGTGGACCTGGGCCACCACGCGCCCAACGTCAACATCGAGCTGATCGTGGCCCGGCTCATTGCCGCCGGCAAGTTGGCCGGTTTCCACTTCAACGACAGCAAGTACGGCGACGACGACCTGGACGCCGGCAGCGTCTCGCCCTACCGGCTGTTCCTGGTCTTCAACGAGCTGATCGCCGCCGAACACGAGCAGGCCACCGGCTTCGACCCGGCCTACATGCTGGACCAGAGCCACAACGTGACCGACCCCATCGAGAGCCTGATCAGCAGCGCCGCGCAAGTGCAGCGCACCTGCGCCCAAGCCCTGCTGGTCGACCGCGCAGCACTCGACGCGGCCCAGCACGCCAACGACGCGCTCACCGCCACCGGCCTGCTGCAAAAGGCCTTCCAGACCGACGTGACGCCGCTGCTGCAGCGCGTGCGCCTGGACGCCGGGGGCGCGATCGACCCCATCGCCACCTACCGCGCCAGCGGTTACCGTCAGCGCGTGGCCGAGGAGCGGCCAGCGGTGAAGGGTGGCAGCGGCGGGATCGTCTAGGTCCGTTCGGGCTGAGCCTGTCGAAGCCCCCTTTCATTGGGACTGAGCCCCTTCCCCGTTCAGGCTGAGCTTGTCGAAGCCCCCTTCGACAAGCTCAGGACGAACGGTTCAGGAACCAACCCTTCGACAGGCTCAGGGCGAACGGAATACGAGACAAACCAAGACACCGAAGACACCAGAAAAGCCGCCCAACTTTGCGGCCCGTCCCCACCGGCCGATTCTTCATCCAAGGCCGGACACCACAGAAGAGAAAGCAGGAGACAAGACATGGAGATTCAATTCAAGCTCGCCGCGGTAGCGCTGTCCGCATTCCTCACGGCCCCGGCCTTCGCGGTCGACAAGATCGCGCTGGTCGTCAAGTCCATGGGCATCGGCTTTTTCGACGCGGCCCACCAGGGCGCGCTGGAGGCCGCCAAGGAGCTGAAGGACGTGGAGATCATCTACACCGGCCCGGCCAAGCCCACGGCCGAAGGCCAGATCGAGATCATCAACTCGCTGATCAACCAGAACGTCAAGGCCATCATCATCTCGGCCAACGACCCGGACGCGCTGGTGCCCGTCACCAAGAAGGCGATGCAGCGCGGCATCAAGGTCATCTCCTTCGACTCCGGCATCCGCAAGGACGGCCGGCTGATGCACCTGGCGCCGTCCAACAACGCGCTGATCGGCGAGAAGCTGGTGAAGATGGCCGAGCAGGTCACCGGCAGCGGCGGCGGCGAGATCGCCGTGCTGTCGGCCACCGCGCAGGCCACGAACCAGAACGTCTGGATCGCCGAGATGAAAAAGGTGCTGGCCCAGCCCTCGCATGCCAAGCTGAAGCTGGTCAACGTCGTCTATGGCGACGACCAGACCGACAAGAGCTACCGCGAGGCACAAGGCCTGTTCAAGAGCTACCCCAATCTGAAGGCCATCGTCGCGCCCACCACCGTGGGCGTGGCCGCCGCGGGCAAGGCGGTGCAGGACGAGAAGAAGGTCGGCCAGGTGTTCGTCACCGGCCTGGGCCTGCCTTCGGAAATGGCCGGTCATGTGCACAGCGGCGCGGTCAAGTCCTTCGCCATCTGGAACCCGATCGACCTGGGCTATGCCAGCGTGCAAATCGCCGAAGCGCTGGTCAAGGGCGCCAAGGCCGAGCCGGGCGCCAAGCTGAGCATGGGCCGAGTGGGCACCGCCACGCTGGACAAGGACAACGAAGCCGCGATGGCCGAGCCCTTCACCTACGACGCCAGCAACGTGGACAGCTTCGCGAAGATTTTCTGATTCCTTCCTCCGTTCTCCCTGAGCCCGTCGAAAGGTTCCCGAACCGTTAGCCTTGCGCCGACCTCCCCGTTCGGGCTGAGCCTGTCGAAGCCCCCCTTCGACAAGCTCAGGGCGAACGGAGGGGTAGTCAGCCCGAACGGATGGTGGGACCACGCGCCTGGAACACTCGACCACCCGAATTCCGTTCGGGCTGAGCCTGTCGAAGCCCCCTTCGACAAGCTCAGGGCGAACGGGGGGCGCACGCTCAGCTGCTACGGAACACAGCATTTCTCATGAACGCATCTCCTCCCCTGCTCTCGCTGCGGGGTCTTCACAAGCGCTTCGGGCCCACGCATGCGCTGCGCGGCGTGGACCTGGAGCTGGTGCCTGGCCAGGCGCTGGCCTTGATCGGCGAAAACGGCGCCGGCAAGTCCACGCTGGTCAAACTGCTCACCGGCGTTTACGCACCTGACGAAGGCCAGATCCTGCTGGACGGCCAGCCGCTGCGCTTTGCCAATGCCCAGGCCGCGCAGGCGGCCGGCATCGTCGCGGTGCACCAGGAAACGGTGATGTTCGACGAGCTGAGCGCGGCCGAGAACATCTTCATCGGCCGCCAGCCGATGAAAGGCCCGCGCGGTTTCCGCGTGATCGACTGGGCGCGCATGAACCGCGAGGCCCAGCAGGCGCTGGACCAGGTGGGCGCAGGCTTTGCCGCCACCACGCCGGTGCGCCAGCTCAGCCTGGCGCAGCGCCACTTGATCGAGATTGCCCGCGCGCTGTCTCAGCAGGCCCGAGTGGTGATCCTGGACGAACCCACCGCCGCGCTCTCTCAGGCCGAGATCCGCGACTTCTACGGCATCGTGCAGGGCCTTAAAAGCCGCGGCGTTGCCGTCCTTTTCATCACCCACAAGTTCGACGAAATTTTCGCCGTGTGTGACCGCTACGTGGTGCTGCGGGACGGCGCCTCGGTCGGCAGCGGCGCGATGGACAAGGCCAACGAGCAGCAACTCGTCGCGCTGATGGCCGGCCGCAAGATCGAAGACATCTACCCCCACGTGCCGGACCAGCGCGGCGAGGTGCTGCTGCAGGTGCGCGGCCTGTCCCACCCCACCGAGTTCGACGGCCTGGACTTCGAACTGCATCGCGGCGAGATCCTGGGCTTTTACGGCCTGGTGGGCGCCGGCCGCAGCGAAGCGATGCTGGCGCTGATGGGGCTGAACCCGGGTGTCACCGGCAACGTCAAGCTGGACGGCAAGACGCTGAAGATCAACGAGCCGGCCGATGCGATCTGCGCCGGCCTGGCCTACGTGCCCGAAGAGCGCCAGCGCCAGGGCGGCATCCTGCCGTTTTCGGTGATGCACAACATCAGCCTGGCCGCACTCGCCGGCCCGCGCGCAGCCGGCAACGAGCGGCTCTCGCGCGGCCCGTGGCTCTCGCATGCACGGGAGCAAAGCCTGGCCGCCCGCATGATCGAGCGGCTGCGCATCAAGTGCGCCGGCGCGGAAACGCCGCTGTCCGGCCTCTCGGGCGGCAACCAGCAGAAGGTGGTCATCGCCAAGTGGCTGGGGCTGAACCCGCGCATCGTGATCCTGGACGAGCCGACCAAGGGCATTGACGTGGGCGCCAAGCAGGCCGTCTACCAGCTGATTGCCGAGATGGTCGCGCAAGGCCTGGCGGTCATCCTGGTGTCGTCCGAGCTGCCCGAAGTGATGCACCTGGCGCACCGCACCATCGTCATGCGCCGCGGCCTGCAGGTGGCCGAATTCGCGCGCGGCGAGGCAGACGCCGAAGCCATCGTCGCGGCAGCCTCCGGGCTGGACGGCGGCAACGCGCCGCGCCAAGCGCTGTCCGCCAGCGCCCACGCGGGCAAGGCCTACACCCCGGAGCTGGCCGCATGAAGCACACCGCCGCTTTCATTTCCCGTCGCGACGGCGTGCTGCTCGCCATCATCGCGGTCGTCGCCATCGCGGTCGGCCTGCGCGCGCCCGTGTTCCTCACGCTGCGCAACGCGCTGGACATTGCCAACGACTCGGCCATCCTCGCCATTCTGGTGATGGGCCAGATGCTGGTGCTGCTCACGCGCGGCGTGGACCTGTCCGCCGCGTCCAACCTGGCGCTCACCGGCATGCTGTGCGCCCTCGCCGGCCGCGCCTGGCCGGGCCTGCCCCTGCCGGCCTTGCTGGCGCTCGCGGCGGTCATCGGCGCGCTGCTGGGCGCCGTCAACGGCGTGCTGATCACCGCCTTCTCGCTGCCGCCCATCGTCGTCACGCTGGGCACGCTGTCGGCCTACCGTGGCGCCATCTTCCTGGCCAGCGGCGGCGCGTGGATTTCGGACCACCAGATCCACCCGCTCATCAAAGGCCTGCCGCGCGAAACCTGGCTGGGCCTGCCGGCTTTGCTGTGGCTGGCGCTGCTCGCCGTGGCCGCCACCGCCTGGCTGCTGCGCTGGCGCCGCGAGGGCCGCGAGTTGTACGCGCTGGGCGGCAACCCGTCTGCCGCCACCTATGCCGGCATCCCGGTGAACCGCCGCGTAATGACGGCCTACACGCTCTCGGGCCTGTTCGCCGGCATCAGCGGCCTGCTGTGGGTGGGCCGCTATTCCATCGCCTTCACCGAGCTGGCCGCAGGCTATGAGCTCACTGTCATCGCCGCCTGCGTGATCGGTGGCGTGAGCATTGCCGGCGGCATTGGCAGCGTGACCGGCGCGGTGCTGGGCGTGCTGTTCATCGGCGTGGTCAACGGCGCGCTGCCGGTGATCCAGGTCTCTCCGTTCTGGCAGCAGGCGATTGCCGGCGCCGTCATCCTGTTCTCTGTGGCGCTGAATGCGCGCAGCCAGGCCAGGGGCGTCCGGCAGATCCTCGAAACCAAGCACACCGCGGTCACCGCAGGAGTTGCCGCATGAAAGCCTTCGACACCTGGGAGCGCGTGCTGCTCGCGCTCATCGTGCTGGTCTACCTGCTGTTCGGCCTCACGGTGGACAACTTCCTCTCGCCCTATGCTCTGGCCGACAGCACCTTCAACTTCTCCGAGAAAGGCCTGATCGCGCTGGCCATGGCGCTGCTGGTCGTCTCGGGCGAGATCGACCTGTCCGTCGCTGCCACGATGGCGCTGTGCTCGCTGGCCATGGGTTTCGCAATGAAGGCCGGCGCGGGTGTGCCGCTGATGCTGCTGGCCGCACTCGCCACCGGCATCGCCTGCGGCGCGCTGAACGGCTGGCTGGTCACACGCCTGCAGCTGCCGTCCATCGTCGTCACCATCGGCACGCTCTCGCTCTACCGCGGCCTGGCGTTGGTGCTGCTGGGTGACCAGGCCATCACCGGCTACCCCGAAACCCTGAGCACCTGGGGCAACGGCACGCTGGGCGACCTGCTGGGCGTGGAAAAGCTCATCGTGCCCATCGAGTTCGCGGTGCTGCTGCTGGCGGCCGTGGCGGTCGGCCTGCTGCTGCACCGCACGGTGCACGGCCGGCGCATCTACGCGATTGGCGCCAACGCGGTGGCCGCACGCTTCTCCGGCGTGGCGGTGAACCGCTACCGCTTCGCGCTGTTTGTCTTCGTCGGCATCATGGCCGCGCTGGCCGCCGTGCTGCTCACCGGCCGCATTGGCAGCACCCGCCCCAACCTGGCCATGGGCTGGGAGCTGGACGCGGTGACCATCGTGATCCTCGGCGGCGTGGCCATCGAAGGCGGGCGCGGCAGCGTGCTGGGCACAGTCCTCGCCGCCGTGCTGCTGGGCAGCTTCACCTTCGCCCTGGGCATGCTGAACGTGCCCGGCATCGTCATGTCCATGATCGTCGGCGCGCTGCTCATCGTCGCCATGGTGCTGCCGCGCCTGCTGCGCCGCCTGAAAGCGCCCACCGGCCTGCGCGTGCAAGGAGCGTGAAGTGATGGCCGATGAAAAGCGCGCCTTCCGCATGTTCCTGAACCCCGGCCAGGCCGACGAATACCGCCGCCGCCACGACGCCCTCTGGCCCGAGCTGGCCGCGCTGCTGCGCGAAAGCGGCGTGCACGACTACAGCATCTACCTGGACGCCGAGCACCACCTGCTGTTCGCCGTGCAACGCCTGCGCCCCGGCCACACCACCGCCGCGCTGCCCGAGCACCCGGTGATGCGCCGCTGGTGGGCCCACATGGCGGACCTGATGCGCACCAACGAAGACGGCTCGCCGGTTGTCGAGCCCCTGCCCTGCTTGTTCCATTTCGATCGATGACCGACGACGATCTGACCCTGATCCTGGACATCGGCAAGAGCCACGCCAAGCTGGTGCTGATCGACGCCGCCGGCGAGGTCGTGGCCCGCCAGGTCCAGCCCAACCAGAGTGCCCGCGGCCCCGGCTACACCGCCCTCGGCGTGCCCGCCCTCGAAGCCTGGCTGCTCGCCGCCATCCCCGAGCTGCCCCGCCGTCGCGCCATCCGCCGCCTGTCCATCACCACTCACGGCGCCGCCTTCTGCGGCATTGATGACGCCGAGGGCCTGGTCCTGCCGCCCATGGATTACGAATGGGACGGCTACGGAGAAGACACCCGCGCCGAATGGCAGGCCCTGGCCGACCCCTTCGAAGAAACAGGCACCCCTTTCCTGCCCATGGGCCTGAACGCCGGCCTGCAACTGCACTGGCTGCAGCGCCACCACGGCGAGGCCTGCGCCCGCGTCCAGCACTGGCTGCCCTACCCCCAATACTGGGCTTGGTGGTTCAGCGGCGTGGCCTGCAGCGAAGTCTCATCCCTCGGCTGCCACACCGGCCTATGGTCCCCCACCCAAGCCGACTTCAGCCCCTGGGCCCGCCGCAGCGGCCTGGCCGCCCGCTTCGCCCCCATCCGCCGCGCCTGGGAAGCCATCGGCACCCTGCGCCCCGACCTCGCCCAACGCCTGGACCTGCCCCCCGACATCCAAGTCATGGCCGGTTCCCACGACAGCAACGCCTGCCTCGCCCGCTACCTGCGCAGCGACCCGAATGCGTTGGTGCTGTCAACCGGCACCTGGTGCGTGCTGATGGCGCCGGGGGCTTCGGTTGAGGGCCTGGATGCCACGCGCGATGAACTCGTGAACGTCGCAGTCGATGGCCGGCCGGTGCCCACGGCGCGGTTCATGGGCGGGCGGGAGTTTGCGGTGCTGTGTGGCGAGGCTTCGCCGGAGTTGGCGACGGTGGAGGCGCTGGCGGAGGTGATGCGGGAGGGGTGGAAGGCGGTGCCGGCGTTCACGGAGGCTGGGGGGCCGTTTCCGGGGCAGCGGGGGCGGGTGTTGAAGCGAGGCGTTGAAACTTCGATTGACGCCGTGCCGCAAGCGCTGCGGCCGGCGTTGGCTTCGCTTTATTGTGCGGAAGTAATTGCCGCAATGGTTCGGCGCTTGGATCCGCAGGCGGCTGCGGACAGCTTGATTCTTGAGGGGCCGTTGGCGGCGAATGCGGCGTTCTGCAGGGCACTCACCAAATTGATCACGCCCCGAACCCTGACCATCAGCCAAGACGAATTGGAAGGCACTGCGCGCGGCGCTTTGCTCCTTTCGCGAAGCTCAGCCGATCCGCGCAAAGCGCGCTCCTGACTGCGCCGCCGGGGAGGTCGGCTGATTCTGGCGCCGGCGAACGGCGGAATCCAACAAATCTCCGCGCAGAGAAGCGTTGGTCCGGAGGCTGCGGCGCCCCCCAATGTTTTGCTTCTTCGCAGCGAGTCGCTTCTGAGCGATGGCGTCTCCGGCGCGCGCATAAGTCACGTCCTGCTGCAGTTGCGGGTCGTAGAACCCAATGTAGCCGCCGGGGTTGATCCCGAACGAGGGCAGCGACCGTCCGTCTCGCAGATTGCCGAGGAAATCGTTGCGGCTTCCGGCTTCGGCGTCAGGTGTGAAATACAGCGGCAGGACGAAGTTGGAGACTTCAACGCCGTCGATGAGGTAGGTCTCGCCCTGCACAGCATCCGACATCTCATACCAATGAAATACCGTGCGCGGCTCGTCCGGATGTGGCCCTGCGACCAGCAGATTCGCCAGAGGATCCGCGATCAACTCCAGTGCCTCGTGCGAAAGCGTGACGGTCCAGGATTCACCCGCCTGTTCCGCGATGGTCTTGAAAACGAAGCCGAAAGGCAGGCCCTTCGCATTGCGTGCGTGATACCCCAGCGCGTTGTCAACGTCCACACCATCCCAGAGATAAAGCACAGCGTCACCGCGCATCTCCGGCAACCCGACCTTGTCAGGCTGCCCGGAGTCGCCGGTCTTGCCTTCCAGCCGCAAAGTGGCGCCCAGGCTCCAGTAGGGCTCGAAGTCTTCCCGAATCTGCCGGTTGATGGCTCGCACAACCATTTGCAGTTCCGCATCGGTCGTCGTATCGGACATGTTCACCACCGTGATGATCATTTCGGTTCCTTTCAGTATGGATGGATGGATCAGAGACACTCGCGTCATCGCCACCAGTTGTTCAGGGTGAGCACAATGTCCGACGCGATACGGACGCCTTCGTTGACCTGCGGCGTGCCGTAGACATGTACCGCCACGACCACTGGCCCGGCCGGCCCCACCTGGAAGACAGGGCTGCCGCTTTGGCCAGGAACGGTATCCAACCCATAGCGAAGCACATGGGGAAGGAGCGCCACAACGCGGCTTTGCGTCAGCCACTGCGTTCCGGCAGGCTTGTCTTCTGGGTATCCCGACGTGGCGACTTCGGTGTTGGCGAGCGCGGCGTCAGGAAACGACGCATAGCCAAAATATCCCAAGGTCTTGCCGGCAGGCTGCGGCAGCCAGATGACTCCGATGTCGAACCCCGGTCGCTGCCCCTGCTTCCACGAAGCGTGGGCATCGAACGCGGTGCACTCGAACACGCCGAAGCGGCCCACATCGCCTTCGCGTCCCGGTATCACCCAAACGCGCTTCGCCACATGGCCGATGGCGTCGTACTGCAGGTTGTGCCCGGCCGTGACGACGGTGTAAGGGCCCGCAAGCCAGCCGGTTCCCGTATAGCTGTGTCCGTTCGTGCTCTCGATGACCAGTTGGCAAACCATTCGCCAGTACGGCTGGGTAGCGTCTGTCGCCGGCTGGCGATCATCGGTTCCGATGATGTTGCGGCGGATGCCCGTTTGTGTATCGGACAGCACCGGCACAGCGGACAGGGCGCGGTCCAACGCCTGGGGTTCTTGCGCTTCGATGGACGCCAGGAACGGCTGACCTTTCAGCGGAACTTCTGCATTCGCTCTCATGACGTCACCTTGACATTGGCAGGAGGGCTCCCTGCAGGCTGCGCGCTAGACGGGACGAGGGGAACGCCCGGCTTTCCGGATTGACCTGAAGAGGCGTCTCGACTGGATGAAGACGAGTTACCTGACGTTTGGTCGGTCGTGAAACGAGGCCGTTCCGTTCGGGTTCCGACTTCAAAACTCAGCACGGCCCCCTTTTGCCTCGGCCCTGAAAGCGTGGGCTTGTTCAAATCCGACAGCTCTGCCTGCCCGCTCTTCAACTTTTCCAACTCATCGTCGATGCGCTTCAGCTCAGTGAGCGTGGTCAGCTTGCTTTGGGCAAGCTCCACTTCCTTCTCGTTGGCACCAATGCGCAGTTGGATGAGGGTTGCGGTCGCCTCCAGCACGGACTGGTAGACATCCAGCGGCCAACTGGCCAGCGCCAGGGCCGAGCTTGGTCGTTTGGTGTCCACGCTCTTCAACTGCCCTTGCTCGAGTTCCACCACGTATTCCGTCTTGACGAAGGCCGCGCGATCAAGCTCCACGGCGATCGGAGCGCCCTGGTTCGGCAACTGCAGCACGGCGGTCTTCTCGAAAGCACCGGGGATGGAGAGCTTCACTTCGAACGGCTGGAGCGCCCGATAGCAAACGCCGATCGCGCAGGTCGAAGGCTTGCCATCACCGCTCGCCTTCGTCTGTGCAGATGCCAGGAGCGGCTTCGCCTGGACACTGATACCGCCTTGCATCTTGAGCGCCGTCCGCATCTTGGCGAAGGTCCTCTGTTTCTCGGCATCCTTGCCGGCCGCAGCGCCGAGATCTTCGAGACGACTTGCCATGGCGGCGTTCAAGGCATGGAAGAGAGCACCATTTCGCGTGGCAGCCTGCGCGTCGATGTCACCGTCCGGGTCGTAATGGCCGCTGAAGAGCACCGTCTCCACACCGGCCCCAAGTTCAGCCACGCGCGCAGACTTGAGCAGCGCGAGTTGCTTCACCACGTCCAACGTCTGATCAGTACCGGTCGCAGTGATCTTGGCAAGCAGGCCGGTCGCGGGGTCCACCTCGATCTTCAGATCGTCGCTGGAAAACGGGTTCTTCTGGTGGACCGCGAAATACCGCTGCGAAGGATCGCCCACCAAAGTTGGCGCAGACATGCGCAGCATCATCACGCCGTCCGCCTCGACCAGCTCGATCGGCAGAAGCGCCTTGGGCAGCATGTAGGCGGTGCCTTTTCGCTCTACATCAGGCCCGTCGGGCTGGCTCGTGACGATGGCGCAGCCGCTGGCAAGCGCGCTCAGCGAGAAGGTGGCAATGCGACACACACGGTGGATTCGCAGACTGGCCCTTGGGCCGGGAACGCGTTGGGCAGATGACATGTGCAATTCCTTTGTTCGGTTGCCGTAAAAGCAGATGCTTCCGCGGATGTCCAGATCGCGAACTGACTCGACGTTCGGCCGGGCCTTCACCTACGCGGCGGAAGCCTTGGTCGAGCCCCCGGATCGAGGTATGCAATGTCGTGGGAGGTCGGTGCGGCTGCATCGTTGATCGAGATGAAGCGCCGCTGAAGACCCAGATCATCTGCTTTGCCGATGCCGGCGGCAGCCCGCGGGTCCTAGAGTCGAATCACATCACCAGGAATACCGGTGCCTGTTTCCGCCCGGGGCCGG
>Ga0307514_10001270_pt1 | contig 32985 bp, 22 predicted proteins | sample 16_EM_MG_FD_203088 | JGI IMG/M metagenome (GOLD analysis project Ga0307514, IMG submission 203088) | Populus trichocarpa ectomycorrhiza microbial communities from riparian zone in the Pacific Northwest, United States - 16_EM | ecosystem: Host-associated > Plants > Roots > Unclassified | place... | reverse complement strand
AAAATTAAACTCAATAAAATCCTTACTTGATTTTTCTAAATCTAGAAATATAATCATTATATTATTTATATTCTAATTTTTAATTTCTAAAATATATTTTAATCAAGTCATACTTAATTAAATCATCTCAGTTTAATTTTTGACTAATGATTCTTAATGTGTGTGACTCGTTAGGTTTCTAATATGCTGACTCAAATATAAATTATAATTATAATTAAATAATTAAATCTATTATCAATTCAACAATTGTTTAATTTATATTTGAAGATCAGATGCATTGCATAGCAACGTGTTATGATCCCTAAAATATTAGAAAAGTCATTAGTGATTTGAATGAATCTTTCAATGACCGGTTTCTTAGTGTAATTAATATCTTTTCATCAATAATATTTCGATTTAACATTAAAGCATAGAGTATGTTTGTTATGCTAAATCATGTTTGTTCTCTACGTAATAGTTATTGATCGTTTGAATAAGATTTGAAACCCTTTTCAAATTTCAATCCATCTTAGCAAATGATTTCTCAGTCAATATTATTTGAGAACAAATAAAACATTTTTTCTAATTCACCCAGGGTGAAAAATCATCTCCTGGTTACTTAAGTATTTTCATATAGTTCATGTTATACTCAATGTCTGTCATTTTGTTACCTCGATTAAGATACCGTGTAACAAGATCAAATTAACATTCTTTATATAAGATAATTTAGTGTTCTCAAGTCTAATGATCACTTTCACAACCGTAATGTGAGTTTTTACTATGCACAAAGGTGATTTCTCTATATAGAATTCTCATGCGAGGTTCAGTGTACATGTTTTATAACAAACACCTATATATTAGTTCTACATATCTTTTATACCTCGGCTTATAAGAACAACTGCTTCATTTCATAAAGAAAAAAAAATATAAAATATATCAGTCTCTACGTCTTTAATGAACGTCAAGTATTTAAGAGAGTATCGATCAATAATATTTTAGAAACAACGTTTTAATACAATATGAATACTATAATTATAATAATTTTATAATTTTTTTATAGAGTATTTTTGTATCATGAACTTTATGTTTGGTCAAGATACATTAATCTAATATTAAATAAATATTAAAAATAAATTAAATATATATATATATATACATATATATATATATATATATATATAAAATACACAACGTATAATAATTATATAATGCCACGAGGCTTGAAACATGTAACGTTGGAGGATCCCCCAAGTACAGTGAAGACTCCAGGGAAGAAAGAAATCAAAGACTTCGAATTTATCAATCTCCAGGAAAGAAATCTCTTCATTTCCATCCCCACGCTCAACTCGCACGGGCACGCGCGGCTTCAAAAATGATGGTTGATATTCCTTCTTGCCGCCTATTGCTATAAAATTTTTGCTTATATGTGAATATTGGAAGAAAAAAGAATATCAGATCAAATAATAAAATAGCTTAAATCTCAAGTTACTAAAACACGACATTCATGTTAAGAGGGTCATGAAGAGATTTGGTTCCCATCTCAAAATCATCAAGTAGCTTTTTTATATTATCTCGACATTAAAAAAAAAACAATAATAAAGATATATATTTTTTTATTTGAAAGACATTCAAAAATTATCTTGACAAATTTATTTTATATCCATATTTTTATCTCTTCAACCAAATATATTCACTAATCAAACATAATCTATTAATAATATTGTCTTCCTTAAAATATTTATTCCAAAATAATTTTTCAAATAATATCTCATTGATATTGTTCCATAAACTAATTTTAGATTGGAAATTTCAAGGGAAAATATTAGGGTTAATTAATTAATTAATTACTTGAATGGAATGAACAATGTGTTCCATTTACATTAATTTCTCCAGAGTTTTTTTTTTACTACAAGAAATCCTTCTTTCTTTCTTCTTTTTTTTCCCTGGTCTTTTTTCCTTTGAAAAGATTCACCACCCACCTCAAGGTCTTCTTTCTAAAAGGCCTGCTGTCACCATGGACAATCTTGCTTCCTTGTTTTTGAAGGAATCTCCCTTTGAATAATCTCTTTGTTTACTTTTTTCTAGCTCAAGTTTTTTTTTTTTTTTTTTTTTGGACAAGTTCAGCAGTACGAGTTCAACAACTTCACAAATCTTCAGACCCTTTTTAGGTTCTCAAGCTCCTACAGCACCTGCATTTTCTCCTCTTCTCATCTCCTATATATTGTTCTCCCACAATCCTGTTTGTACCATCCTGTAATTCTTCATCACTGATTTCCGATTCTGTTTAAAACCTTAATTAATCTGTGAAGTTGAGGTTGAGACTGAGCGGCTGATGATCAAATGAGGACATCAAAAATTTCTTCAGGGAATTCAGGTTATCTTCTATATATGGATTCTTGCTTTTGCAACGAGTCTATTGCTATTGATAGCCTTGTCAAAGTCATGGATTAACGATCGCCCTTCTGTTACAGCAAGTGAAGATTTTCAGTTTCCAGTGATTGTTCCTTCAAAAGAAAGGGCAGGACTATCCTCTTGTTCTTGCTTATTGGATATGTGGTACTAGTGGAGATGGGAAGAGAATGATAAGGCTATTGAAAGCGATTTCTCATCCAAGGAACCAATATCTACTGCAACTTGATGCTGATTCATCAGATTATGAAACGGCAGACTTGGTTGTTTCGATCGGTTCAATCTGAAAGTTCGTTTCAAGCATTTGGAAATGTTAATGTTGTTGGAAAAGGTCATGCTATTAACCAAATGGGATCATCTGCTCTTGCTGCCATGCTTAATGCTGCTGCGTTGCTTCTTAAGCTAAGTACAGGTTGGGATTGGTTCACCAATTTAAGTTCCTCAGACTATCCTTAAGTGAGTCAAGATGGTAAACGCTACTTCCATTTTCTAGCAATTTAGCTTTGCGATGCAATTGCCATGGAATTGATTAACAGCTCTTTCTATGCAGATCTCCTCCATGCCTTCGCTTCGTTGCCAAGAGATCTCAACCTCATCAACTATACTAATGACACTGCGAGAATAGAGTAAGCACTAGCCATTTTTCATCCTGCAAACTCTTTCTTTTATAGAATGCAGAAGCTCAAGGTAACCTAATTAGGATCTTTTTAAGCATCAATTTTTTGTGTTTTTTCACGCGATACGCCGGTTACACCGCGTATTCAAACACGTTTTAGTGTTTAGGATAGAAGTGTGGTTGGTTTTTTTTAGGTACAATCCTTTTAAAATATAAACCACACCTCACTAAAATAAAAAAAAATACATACTTTCATTATTTTTTCTATAAATTCCACCAAAAAAACACTCAAACACACCTCAGACCGCAGTTCTATCTGAATAACACTCTAATTACTCATCAAAGGTGTGCTAACATGATACTAGGGTGGCCTAATCTAATGTCTAGATCAGTCCAATTCCTTGCATTTTTGCAATGTAGAACACACTAAAGGGTACTTTAAGTTTCCATTCTCAGAGCATTTATGACCTATTCTTGAGTTTTTAGTGTCAAGTCTGGATATGGCGCAGGATGCACAAGATTAACCAAATTGTTGTAGACCCCAGCTTATACCTTCGATAGAGTAGCCACCTTTATTATGCTGTTGAGACTCCACCAACACCTGATGCTTTCGAGATCTTTGGAGGTCAGTTTCCTTCACAGTTCAAAGGGCATATCTTGGAGCCATCACTTGTTGTAAATGCTTGCTTGCTTGTCTTACAGGTTCTCCCTGGCTGATTCATTCAAGAGCTTTCATGGAGTATATATCGTGTCCAAGGATGGGACAACCTTCCACTAATGTACCTGAGCAATACAGCATCCCCACTTGAATCCTATTTCCACTGATCTGTCCTATATATGCAACTCTCCTGAGTTCCAAAATACAACAGTAAACAATGCTTTAAGGTGCAATACTTTGGAAAGTTGTACAGACGACGAGTCACTCTATGACAAAATGCTAAATAGTGGTGCAGCATTTGCAAGGCCATTTAAAGAAGATGCCGCTGCACTAGACGTGATTGATGAGAACGTCTTAAGCCGTGAAACTAATTAATGGAATGGTGCCTGGAAAATGGTGCTGAGACCAAGGTACTATGAATAAGAGTACAGAGGCTTCAAAGCCTGCAGGGGAGGTTTTGTGTTCGGATTGGGGTAACATCGATGATGTCAAGCCAGCTGGGTCTTATGGCATCAAGTTAGGGTTCTTATTGTCTGAGATTGGCAGTGCAGAGAAATTGATGAGAACTAGTCATAGGAACCAAGCATGCATGCATGTGTAGATAATCTGTTTTTCAATCGAAAAATATAGGTTAAATCAAGCTTCATAGCCATACGAGTCCTTTGCTAATTGCACTACAGATGCTTATATGTATATATATACTATACTGCCCATATATTACAGCCAAGAGCAAAGGAGTTCCCCTCTATGTTAGCAACTTGGCATAGAGGCCCCTTTTGGGCTTTCAATGTTTTTTTCTTTATATCTTGAAAGAATTCTTACAAAGCATTATTTCTATTCTTCTATTTCATTTTTCAAATTTGGGAACTGAATATCATGTGTCATGATGATTTCATTCCACTTGGGCACATATAAAAAAATATGGTTACAATAAAATAATATTAAACTTGTACAAGTTCGCGAATTGGATTGTTAATTCTAGTTGATCCGATCAAACAATGTTTTTTAAGATTTTTTTTAAAAAAATTTAAAAATCAAATATATTTTAATAGAGTTATCTAAGTTGAACTGCATTCAACTACCGTCTAATTTAATTTGAAAACCGACCTGAATAAATATCAGATGAACAAATAATAAGATGAATCTATATAGCCGAACCGGACTCAACAGCAACTGTTAAGATGAGGATGCTAACCAAGCTCTGGTTATCACGTGTACTTTTCAGTACAATATTCATGCAATTATGAATATAGATAGGATGGTGGCTGTCAGAGAAGGGGAACTTGTGGTTAAGATAAGCTAGTGGCCCTGGTGATCATCAACAAGAATCAAATATCCTAGAGCTGTGCTGGAGCATCAAAGCAGCACTCCTCGATCTCTTTCGCTCCCTCCATCGGATTCTTGCATTCTTTAAACCACATCCACATTCCACAACCACCTTTCCCTCGCCACCTCCTCTCAATATATATATAAATATATATATATATATATATATATATATATATATATATATAATCCATCCATCTTCAAGCCTTTCCCTGTTCTGATCATTGATCCTTTCTCTTGAATCTGTGCGACCAAGAATTCATCATCATCATGTTGTGTATCAAATTAAATATAAATGTTATGGATATCAAATTTAACAAAATTTTTGTAATATCGAAAGCCGAATGTGGCCAGAATAAATTTAAATCGTAGACGAAGCAGGAGATTTTTTTTGTTAGAATATTCAGTACTGCAGGTCAATATTTAATTTGACTGATAAAGTTGGTGCTTGTGGTGGGAGGTTGAGATCGAATGGGAACCACCCATGTTTTAATGGTACGTATGGATATTATTTTGTTGAATCTTGGCCTCAATCATGATATTTACACGAGAATATTATTATAAAAATGGACTAAAAAGCTCTCGAGACGGACGCCATCATCATTAGCAAGCCAGGAGGAAGGTTTGCCAGACCACCAGCATGAAAAAAAAACTCAACTGAAACCCACTGCACTTTGCTGGAAACACTATTTTGAAGGAGATTAATTTAAATTAAAGAAATTAAGGGTCAATCATGAAATTAATGCACACCAGCAAAAATTAACATTTTGCTGAGAGATCCTTCCTCCATTCCAGGATATATTTATTTATTTATTTATTATTATTATTAACAATGGATAGAGCCAGCCCATCACGAGTGCATTGTTGCGTGCTCAACATCTTCATGAGCCGGAGCCGGAGCCGGCGAAGGAGTATTTGTTATGCAATAATAAAGTCATCGTGTTAAGGATATTTCTATGGTTCCAAGAACATGAAATATATTCCATTTATCTTTCCTTCCTATCTCCGTAGTTTTCTATCCAGAAACAGCAACAGTAGGAAATGCCAGCAGATAAAGAGAATAGAATAACTAAAAACAAGTCGTTTTTCTTATCTCAACATCTCTTTTGATTTTTGAGACAAATTTCTTAATGTACGTTCATCTTCAGTCGTTAACACATAAAAACTACTACAAAAACATTGAAATTTCCTAATCTCCACACACACACACACACACACACGCGTGTGAACTTCTTACACACATGACACTCTGCGGTCTGCTCGCACGTACGGCTCCGTCACACAGAGCACTCAGCCCACCCTTCTTCCATTTCTTTCTGCAGCTGCAGTCTCTTGCTTCGCAACGCCTGTTCTATCTTCATTTCAACGGTAACGATCAGCTTATTGGGAACCCCAGATACCTCCTCTAATCTCCTCAGATTCTCCCACGTCGTAACCGACTTGTCCCCACATAACCTGAGCCCGAACCAAAACGACGCCGCTAAGCTCACTCTGAACGGCAAAGCCAATCTCCCAAAACACAGCGCCATCGCCCGAGTGGCTCTCTGTACCACCAAATTACCATTGAGCCCCAGCCTTTTGCACCAATTCACGAAAACACCCTCTGACCTCAGATTCCTCGATCTCTTCAACCTATCCCTCAAGGATCTCCCCGGAATATTCTTCACTGAGCTGGAAGATGACGTGGCCTTGACCCCTTTTCTTGTGTTCTCAAAGCGCGTCGTTTCGGTGCTTGAAATGCAAGCGGAGGATAAAGTGCTAGAGGAGGAGCAGGAGATGGAGTCCAGTTCTTTGTTTCCTGGCGAGCAAGAGCAACAGGTGACACGGCTAAGAGATGGGGTGTGGCCGGAGAATGGATTTCCTGTGATAGAACCGCAACCGGAGCAGATTACACGGCGAACATGGCGAGCAACAAGGAAGTTAGCATTATGGACGTTAGAATCACAGTCAAAACAAAGATACGCAGCATCTGAATCGCAGTAGACACCAGCTTCTCTTCTGCAAAGCTCGCAAACCTTAACAGCCATTAATTCTTTATGATCACCAGCTTTCACGCTTTAATCAACGTCAGAGCAATAAAATATTACAAATCAAGAAAGCTTGAGCGATGTCGTGAAAGTCTCTTTAAAGATTTGAAGAGATAAATAAGGAGAGAGAGAGGGCGAGGCGGCAGTGAAGAAAGTGGTTGGTGGTAATTTAAAGAGAGGTGGTGGGGGCGGGGGCTGAAAGATATAGGCTAAAAAAGGGCGGTGATGGGATGGGTGGTGGGATATTGTGTGTGTAGAAATGAAGGAGAGGAGAAAGGAAGTGTAGAGGTGGCTGGCTATATATGGTGGTGGTGGTGGTGTCATGTTACTACTAGTCTACTACTACGTTTCTTTCACTTTTGTCCACATGTTAGAGAACCTCGTTTCCCTCGAAGCATGCTGATCAAAATCTTTTGTTTTTCTTTCTTTGCATTTTCGTCCTTTATTCTTGACTAATTATATTAATATCTCTTAAAACCCCCATTTGGTATTTCAATTATGTGAAGGTACGATGGTCAAAGTGAGAAATGATTTTTCAACAAAAACACTATTGTATTGATGGAGAATTATCAATTGTATTTTATATCGATTTTATCATTAACTTATTTTTCAATTAAAAACTATTGTCATAATAATACTTGATAAAAAAAAAAAAAACGTTAAGTTTCTCATAGATGACGTGCTTTTTATACATATCTTGTGATTGCCGAGGGGGAAAAAACGCCACATACCCATCCTGCCCCTTACACAGAGATGGTGATTGCTGGGGGTGGATGAGAAGGCATGGAAATCATCATTAGGGTTTGAATGGAAAACATGATTAATTACGTAAAGCAAGGGGTCGGAGATCATGGGAAAACCGCCAAGAGCACAAGAATCAGTGTGCTACCTGAGAATAAATTAGCAAAGAACACAAGGGCATCGGCATAAATGACCGCGACAGGTCGCCTTTCTTTTTTAACAATATATGTGTGGTCGAGTCTTCAAAAATATCTGCTGCTTTCAACGACCGTCGAATGGCGTGGGGATTATTTAATTAATTTCTTATTTCTGAGTCACACATCCACAATTCTTCTCAGCCAAGAATTTGAAAACCGACTGTGGGAGACCAACACGTGTCGAATTTTGAAGACGTCTTCGTCACTCGATTCGACCCCTCTTTTTTCATGTGTCCCGTAACATGACAACACTTTCTTCATCTCTTGTAAATTTGTACTCTTGGTCCTCTTTTGCCCCTTGGCCATCCGCCACGCATCGCCAGTTTGTACCATCCATAATTTATTATTATTCTACCAAGAATGTGGTCATTAATTAGAAGGCAAGATCAAGGCCATGCGATGGATTCCTCCCTCTCTCGTGCTGTTAATTTTCCAAGCTGAGAATTCAAAATGGAACGTGACATTTGGCTAAGTGGCACAGCCCACGCCGATGATATAGCAATATGGTCGTGTTCTCAGCCACACAGATGGCTCCACAGGAGAGAGATGCCATCCCCACAACTCAAAACTCTTAAAAGAATAATGATCGTCCACCTGGCAAGAATACATGAGGTTAGGAGTGGAGGGTGATAGGGTGCCACGCACTGGTGCCACCAACGGTGGTTGTGCTGTTTTATCATTATCACAAGCCACAGGAGTAGCGTGATTGGAATGATTTTGTATGGGACCCAGTTGATGACAAGGGCTGTTTTTGTGTGTTTTTCTTTCAATCATGGCTAGGTACTAGGCATGGCGTGATTAATGATTGACGGGGAAGGGGCAATGGGAGCCACATGATCCATTTCATGGCTGTTACTTGCTTGTAGAAAGAAGATCATGCCATAACGGATCTTACGAGATTGATATTTGCTCGGTGGTGTTGATTCGCTATAATGGCTGCACATGAACCCGTCCAACAGAAGGAGCGTCTATCTCACTCGAATTAATTTGAGATTTGTGTTCCGATGCCTCGAGAGAAGAATATTATAGTTATTAAACCTCCCTCGTCCCGTTCAATATATATTAGTAGTACATAAAGATTTTTTTAAAAAACAAAATTAAAACAATTCTGGATCTTTTTTCAGATTAAATTAAGTTTTTCTTTGAGTTCAAACAAATCAACGAGGTAGGTTGCTTATTTGACCTGCCGGGCCTGGCTCCTGGAATAGAATAAGACATGTAAATCTAGGAAAGAAAAGGTCTTAACTGTCTTAATTTTTTATTTGGTTTAAGACGTAGCCGCACTGTCCTAAAATTTAATAGCCAGAACGTAATTTGATGCTTGTGTGTCCTGGTTTCAGAGATCATTTTGATGTCGCGTTAGTTTTTGTTTTTCTATCTAATTATATAAAATAAAATTAAGTTCGTCAAATAATTAATTTCTGTTTTTTATATTTACCTTCTTCAACAATTGTATTTTTAATTAAATACATTCTTGATGCAAGAATATATCTTGTAGCAACCGTATTTTTCCTATGAAATTAGCAATATTGCTGCAAGTTAAAATGAGAGTGGAACGTCGCTGCCATGCTTCATGGGTTAATTAGCTAGCCTCCTCGTATTTCTAAATGATCAAATGTCTCGGATGTTGGAAATTAAGCCCATGATCATGAAAAGGTGTCTTGTAATAACGCAGGCCAATTCTTCTTCTTTCATGCAAGAATACATGCATGTACAGATATTTATACCTGGGCTTTTGAATTCACTATCCTAGATCAATGAATAAGCCCATGATAATTAGTAACTAGCAGGCGTACGATGAAATGTTGTAAGACATAAACCGAACTGACAGATCTATCTGGAATCCAAGTAACTTGATATCTAGTTCTGTTCGAGGTGGGAAAAATAAAAGAAAATACTTGACTGAATTGATCAAAGATCCAGTTGACTTGCTGACTTTAATCTGAGAGGTTGACCAAGTCCATCTTCTTAATTAGTGACCGGGTCTTACCCTTTTCTTACCCGGAATTGGTTTTTATGATCATGTTATGTCATTTATTGCAAGTATAACTATAAAAAGTATGCAGCTGTGGCCATAATTTTTTATTTTATTTTATTTTTTTAGAATTCAATAAATTATAATTTAGAACCAAGAAGACGTTATTTATTTACATCAAGCATATAAATTCCCTAAAATTATAAAAAGGACCCAACTTGTGCTGTTTAGCTGACTCACTGTGCACAGTCAGTGAGGCGCTGCAACATGGACACTCCTCCAATAACTCCCACCAAACGCTCCCAAACCGAACCCACACAAATCCGGATCCTCTGCCCGTCACTAAAAACCGGCGCCGTCATCGGCAAAGGCGGCTCCACCGTCCGTCATATCCAATCTCTCACCGGCGCCAAAATCCGCCTCCTTGACGACCCTCACATTCCCTATTGCGAAGACCGCATAATCCTCATTACCCTGAACAGTGGCAAGGTCCCCAAATCAGACGACTCCAACAACGCCACCTCCGATCACAACAAAGAAGATGCCAATGACGGAGAGTGCAGTTCTGGTGGTGGTGGTGGTGGTGGTGAAGAGGAGGGGTGGGGTCCAGTGAAGAAAGCGGTGGTTAGGGTTTTTGAGAAGATAGTGAAAGGGGACAGTGAGGAGGAGTTGAGCGAAGCTGTGGTGGTGACGTGTAAGGTTCTGATTGGTAGTGGTGGTAGTAATCAGGGAGGGAGTTTCTCAAAGGTTTTGGAGAAAATTAGAGTGGAGAGTGGAGCGCAAGTTAGGGTTTCGAATCGCGAGCAAATTCCTGCTTGTGCTTCTCCTGGTGATGAATTGATTCTGGTAAGTAATTTTGAGTTTGAATAAAGTTTTGGTCTTGCAACAATGGAAATGTAATTTACTGGTAAAGTTTTGCGCTTTATATATTAATTTGCTGTAGTTCCGTTAATGTCTTGCTTTATGAGGTCAATAATGTTAAATTCTTGCAATGATAGTTTGATAATCAATGAATGAATGATTTAGTGCATTGAAATCAAGTTTGGAATTACTTGGTGATTCTTTTTGTTCAGTCCATAAATGTCATGCTTTATGAGTTTAACAAAGTATATATCATGCAGCAATTGTTTGGTAATCAACCATTATCATTCTATACATGGGATTTTTTGTTAGTTTCTGTGACTTGCAGTACTTTACTTCAAGATATTGTAGTTGTGTATGCTATTTCTGAGTGTAGTTCTGATCTGCAGATTACTGGAAGTTTTTCAGCTGTTAAGAAAGCACTCTTGTCTGTTTCAAGTTGTATTCAAGATAGCCCGAGAGCAGAAACTGCCAATTTTGGTGCAGCGGGATTCCATGGAAATGCTATGCCTGCGCAGGGTGACTTGCATCAGTGGGGTTATGGACCTGGTAATCATGCTGCAGACTATCATCCAAGAGGGTATTCTCCTAATTTTGAAGAGGACGTTGTATTTAGGCTGTTATGCCAGGCTGATAAAGTTGGCAGTTTGATAGGGAAAGGTGGCTCTGTAGTACGGGCTTTGCAAAATGAGACGGGTGCATCTATCAAAATTGCTGAAGGTGTATCTGATTCAGATGAACGTGTGGTTGTCATATCTGCAAGAGAGGCATGGGGATTTTACTGTCTTGACTTGTACTATTTTATTAGTTTGGAGAGCTTAACTGTTCTTGCATATTGGTCATTAGGACTTGGACCTTTCTTCAACTCAAACAATGATATCATATTATGACTTTTGCTATCATGACCTCTGAATGAATGGTGTTTCGTAGCAGAATATCTTGGATAAATGCAGTGTTATGATCAACCTGATATCAAACTCTTCATCTCCCTTAGGAATTCAGAGTTCCTTTATAGTTAAGGATAGTCTTCTAAGTCTTATCATATAGATATTCCATCGCTTTTGCTGGGTGGGTCGCATATCATGTGGAAGTGGGTAGGGCCATTGTACCTTTGGCATTTGGGTGTTTTGTTAGCATAAGAACCTTATGTAGATTTGTGGGATGTGCCAATTCTCTGGTTTCCTAACGATTTAAGTGGTTTGACCGCTTTCAGAATTCAGAACAAAGACATTCTCCTGCTCAGGATGCTGTTATTCGTGTGCAATCCAGAATTGCAGAGATTGGATTTGAGCGTGGTGCCAGAATTGTTGCTCGGCTTCTTGTGCATCCACAACAGATAGGTGTTTTGTTGGGTAAAGGAGGCAAAATCATAAATGAAATGAGACATGTTACTGGTGCTAGTATATGCATATTTCCAAAGGAGCAAGCTTCAAAGTATGGTTCTCAAACTGAAGAAGTAGTTCAGGTAATTAGCATGCCTTATTATCTTCTCCCTCTTTTCTCTCAGAATAAAATCTTCCTCCTTTTATTAAATAAACCTACAATGCTCCATGTACCCTGATTGAACCTAGGCCTTGCGCTTGAAATAAGTGGTTTTGCGCCAGTTAGGCTACAGTAATCTTGTATAGCTTGTTCCATGTTAACAAAAATGTTCCTTTTAATTTTTAGCTGTTTCTGAATTGATAACATAAATTTCTACCATTCAGAACTAATTCTAAATTCTTTTAGATAGATTGTTGTTCAAGGGAATAAAGTCCACACTAACACAAGGAATGCCTAAAATAGCATGCCTCTATCTTGCAAGTTTGCAACTGATATTGAAACCATACCAGTTGAAGGGATTGGCTGTTGGCCTTGACTTCTTGTTTTGATGGCATATTAAAATCAGTCTCTTTATGATTCTGATATGACACGGTCCTATGTTATCAATTTTACCTTATATCCTTCTATGTATTGTTTCTACACGAGTCTGTTTCAGAATTCTGAAGAGTTGCTTTTTTGCAGGTTCTTGGCAGCTTGCAAGCTGTACGGGATGCTCTATTTCAAATAACAAGCAGACTTCGGGACACTATATTTCCAGTGAAGCCACCATTCTCAAACACTGCTCCCTTGCCCTATCCACCACCCCCATTTCCAGAAATGCATCCCCCTCAGTTTAGGCCAAGACCTAATCCTACCTCTCCAGGTCCTTACCCTTCTCCTGTTGGACCTTTCCAAGGCATGGATCGTTCTGCTATTCCCTCCCACCCCTTAGATCACCAGCCTCCATTTTCATATGGTATGGATCGCAGTGGTCCACCAAATTTGGACCGAGCTCCCTATTCGTATGGTAGCGATAGACCAGGACATGGTCCTCCATTTGAAAGTTCTCCAAGATCATGGACTGCTCAGGTTGGTGGCTTCTGCTTCCAAATAGCCTGATGTTTGACTTGAACTTCATTTATTGATCTTGTAGTGGATTCAAACTCTATTGTTATTCTCTTTGGTTTTCATTTTCTTTTCCTTTCCCTCCCAGCCATTTAGCAATGGGAACCTTAGGGGAGGTGCTGATCTAGGTTCTGGCTCGGTTGCAAGAAATGGGCATCCTGCAAGGTACTGCTTTTATGCTGTTGATTTGAATAACTTCCGCGCATATTGAGCTTAACTGCTTAATGCTCCGGCTGCTGAATACAGTGAGGTGAAGCAGCCAAGTGGCACCAAACACTTGTAGAACCTTGTGATTAAAAGTCATTAAAAAACATGGCTAGGGAGGAAGCATTTTGCTGACTCATGTGATTATCTGCAAATTCATAAAGTTGCCATATGTTTTTGCATTGTGTAAGTTGACATTTGACAAGCAAAGTTAAAAGTAGAGGCAAGAAAAATTATCTTTATTGTAATAACGGAGCCATTAATCATTTTCTTCTTTTCTATTTTTAGCAGTGGAAATCTAGCACCGAGTATGGCTGGCACATCTGTTGAGGTTATCATTCCTCAAAAACTGCTGACTCATGTATATGGAGAGAGTAATAGTAATTTGACTCAGATCAGACAGGTGGGTTTATGTATTGGTTTGGTGCCTACTAATTTTAACATCAATACAATGATCTGCTAGCATTTTCTAATGTTGGGCTTGGCAATTTTCTTTCAGATTTCAGGTGCAAATGTCCTCATTCACGACCCAAAGCCCGGGGCATCCGAAGGTGTGGTGGTAGTGTCTGGAACATCAGATCAAATGCGTGCTGCACAGAGCCTAATCCATGCCTTTATTCTTTATGGACAGACAATTCATTGACCATCTACTTAGGCAAGTGATGATTTGTATAAAACTAGGCAAGAGATATGCATTTGACTTTCGACAAAAACAATATGTATATACCATGTTGTAGTTGTGCTCTTGCTTTTATTTAAGCTTAGTATGCTGTACCATTTCGGGGCTTTGGTGTCCTACCTTGACATGATGACAGCAACCCATTCCTCAGTGTAAATAAAATCGAGTTTCTACTAGTTTTTTATGTGCGGCTTGTCTTCTTTTTTCCTTCTACATAGACTAGCTCCCTTGCTTCCACTCCTTATTGCGAGCTAGACTGAAACTTTGGTCGTATACATTTTTTTTTCCGGACAGGATGTTAAAGAAAATGCCAAGAGCACATGATTCAAACCTTTCTCTTTTAGGTACTGTTTGGCAATGTATTGCACCGCAGCCAAAGCATCATTTTTGGTGTTTTTGTTGGCGAAACGGGGGTGCAATTATAGTGCATTGCATTACCAAACTAGCACTGCTAGCATTTAGATAGTGTTCAAGAGTTATTACGGTTATTTTTTTGGACAGTATGTTAAAGAAAATGCCAAGAGCACATGATTCAAACCTTTCTCTTTTAGGTTCTGTTTGGCAATGTATTGCACCGCAGCAAAAGCATCATTTTTTGTGTTTTTGTTGGGGAAACACGGGTGCAATTATAGTGCATTGCATTACCAAATCAGCACTTAGATAGTGTTTAAAAGTGTAGTAACGGTTATTTTTTAAAGTGTTTTTTATTTTAAAATATATTAAAATAATATTTTTTTATTTTTAAAAAATTATTTTTGACATGAGCATATCAAAATGATATGAAAATATCAAAAAAAAAATTAATTTTTAAAAAAAATTAAAGCATTTCTGAAAGAAAACAACAAATGGAGAGGGAGAGAGAAAAACAGATGATGAAAACGCGGGGAGCGTGGACAGAACACGCGACCTCCAGAAATTCAGCCTGACGCTCTCCCAACTGAGCTATAACTGCTTTAATGTTCTTTGGACAGTTATTTAATTACATAATAATAGAATTATGAGATTATTTCACGCGCAAACGAACGAGGAAATTTGTAGACAGTCTGTTGATTTGAGCGCGGAGTCAGCCACAAGGTCCTTGTCGACTACATAGAGTCATAGACATAAATAATTCCTTTTTTTAACTTGTTAGAAAAGGAAGCCTACATCGATTATACAGATGGGAAAAAATATGTTCGAAACTGAGCACAACAAAACGTACTAAATCTGTCTTAAGAGAATCATCTTTCGGACAAAGACAAAGGAAGCATGCAACTCGAAAGGCAAGTGCTCTGACTCTTGACAACTCGTCTAATGAAAACAACCTAGATGAGCACTTCAATTCCCTTGTGTTCCTATAAACTATAGCCCTAGCCATAAATGGCTTTCATGAGAAGTCATTGTTCCATGCGACTCTTTGGTTGCCATCAGTATTTCCATCCTGCAAATATGCAAACAAAAAGCAGGAAAACAAAAGAAAAGGTTAAGCTGGGATAAAAGGCCTAAATTTTATAGATTCTTATATGGAAAGCCATATTTTTTCACCATGGCATTGCTGTTCATGGAAGAAGAGCTGGGTCCAGTATGGGGAGCTGCCTTGGAGAGGTCCCTCAAAGTTCCCTGCGGTTTTAGAGGTTTAAAGAAGGTGCTAGTTAATGGACAAAACCATGTAATATGCAAATTAAAGCTACTCAGAAATCATATTCCCTTGTATTTTCTAAAAATTAAATGGTTGCATGTGTAAGAGAGAAAGACGAACTTGTGGGAAAAATCAGAAAGATGCCAGCCTGACAATAGTAAGAATTCAATGGATGCCATGATGGTTTCACTATGTGTGCACACTGTTTCCTTAATATCAACTAAAGTTATGTCCTTCCCCAATTTTAACTGAACTATACGCTTACTTGGATCTAACCTAAACATTCAAGTGGATGTTATAACAAAAGCAGTAAGAGCCATTGTTGTTATTAATGTGATTGGTCGTGTCAATAAGGAGGATTCTCTTAATCTTTACAGATTATTTCTTTTGTATCTCGTAAATCGTAATCCAAATAAAGTTGAAGCTTGGGTATGTTCTCATTCTGCATTTAATGAACCCAGGCAACTGGAAATTACTTTGCCTTTCATCATTTGGGAAAAAAACAAAACAAAACAAAAGGATCACCCTCAAACTTCTGGAACTAGCTTGAGGAATGAATCTCCATAGAAAATAATAATAATAATAATAATCCTATATTTTCTGTTTTTATACCAGCAAACTTATATTTCAAAAGCATAGATCATTTACCGATATTTTTTCCATCATAAACATGTACAAAGACAGCCCTGATATTCACCTTATTTGCCCACATAAGTCCGCATGCATTACAAAGTGTCCTTGGCCCTTCAGGTCCACGCCGCATCATTGGTGTAGACTTCTCACTGATCCCACAATGCCGACAACTAACAAAATTTAGGGAAACATTGAAATCAATATATTAGTTTATTGAACAGAATAAAATCATCATGTAGAAGCAGACAGATAGCAATGTTATGCGAGAACACGATGCACATGGAGAAGAGCATTATTGCAGCAAGTGAAATGCAGGTGGTTATCACCCAATGTTTCCTCTGCCAGATTTATTTGTTAAAAACATCCTTGAATATGCACATTTCTTTCTAGAGTGATTATCATCTATTCTCTATGCCTTTCTCTTATTAGTCTCTAGTTTCATGTGTTTCATTCTATTCATGTACCTCTTCATCAGAAAGTTACCATTCCATTTCTCAGAACTTGAGATCTCATTTGAGGGTTACTACTTCTAAAGTTACCCTCAGCTACTAGGTGCACAGAACACTAATATACAGCAATGTTAAGAAGTTATGAATTCGTGATATTTTCCCATGAAAATCACAAGTAGCAAGGATAAAACACTCACACGGCCTCTTGATGTTGGGATCCATTGCTATCGGAGCCCCCGCTCTCATTTGAACCCCAGCTAGTAGCTGCCGATGCAGAGTCATCATGATTGGGCTTTGAAGAGGTGAACTGGCCTTTATTCCGTTGCATTCTACAATACCAACAGCATAAGTTAGCAAGAGAAAAGACCAAGGCTCTGATGTTTCTAATAAAGCATCAGAATCCCATTGCTCACACAAATTATCATATAAATGAGAAACAATCAGACAGAAGAATAAAACAAGGATGAGAAACAATAGTTATAAAGCAGCAAATTTCATACCTAAGTGCTACCTCTTTACGGACAGTATATCGAATTTTCTTGTCAAAGTTCCGTTCTTTTCGCTTTTCTCGAAATCTAATCAAAGACGCTAATCTTTGAGGAACACTAAACCTTTGGGGAGTACCTGACAGCCCCTGATGTGTAATTCAGTACTAATCCGTTAACAAAACATCAGAAGCTAGTAAACACATAATTAACCCACTAGATAACTAAAATCAAGCACCATACCCTATTATTACTATTATGATGTGTTGTAATTGGAACAGTAGGTGTGCTTGCAGCAGGCACTTCCCGGCCTCCCAACAGCAAGAGCACAGCTTGAACCTGCACAACATTATTTAAAGAAAAAAAAAACAGTTACAAACATTCTCCTAATAATAAGAATAAAATAGAATTGATAGAGAATGTATTATTTATTGTTTCCAAGCTTCAAACTATAGTTCATTTTTCAACCAGGCACAAACATTAATGCTTCAAAACATGCAATACTGAAGCAAAATTAACACAAAAAGGACTAAAAATAAGCACAAAAAAAATTCGAACTTTACTTCTTTAGAAATAAACAAACAAAACATCAATGAAAACCCATTGATCAGTCTCAATAACTAATGCTCTGAGCATGAAAAGGAAGCAAACTTAACGCAAATTGAAGAACTCACTTTTCCAGGTGAAACAGAGTCAAAAACATAAACTTGACCCTGAAATGTAAGAGTTAGTTGATCTCCATTTTCTTTTCCATGATTATCAGCCGCCACCATCATGGTCCCCCCATGATCATCATCACCACCACCACCGTTCACCACGCCATTATGATCTTGATCATTATCTCCACTGTTCATGATCATCCCATTAGCATTACTCATCATTTGAATCCCATTCTGATGATTTTGATGATGATCATAATGCATTTGCATCGATGGGTTTTGAGCTTCTGTGCTCGTTTGCATCCTTGCAGAATTGTTGCTTCCATTGATGCCATCCATCATAATTCTCCTCGCTCGGTAATTCTGTACATAAAAATCTGATATTTTTGAGTGAATTATTTGTATATTATCATAAAAAAAAAAAAATAGTGGGTTCTTAACGGATTTCAATTCAAATCCAGAGTTTCGAGGCTTTGAAATGGGTTTTGATAGGAGATCAGATGGAGATTTGTAGCCGTAGGATGACGATCGGGGTTTTTGAAAATCAACGAACGGATAGAGCGAGAGAGAGACTAACAATGATTTATTTATGAATAGTTTTACTTTTAATTTTGAATTTATATAATTCAAAAGGTTATTTTTTGAAAACATCTGTTACTAAAAAATTATTTCTAAAAAAAACGAAAATTAAAAACACTATATAAGTTAAAATAAATAAATTAAGAGTTCAAAATCTCAATTTTGAGTAAAGCAAAATGCCGACTTACTTAAGAATATCTTTGAAAATATAAATCAATTTTACTGCCCATCCAGCAATTGATACTAATTATCCTTTTTTTTCTTTTTTAGAAGAAAACATTTCAGATCGAATTCTGCAAAATAAGTTATTACCCTTTCTTAAGTTTTTTTTTCCTTAGCAGGGAATATTAAACCTTAATAAGCTGCCGACAAGTCGATTAAAAATTTTTATGTTTTGATCGATGGATCTAGTTTAATTTTTTTTAAAATAATCAAAACAGCAGTTATTTAAAAATTTTAAATCAACTGTCATGTCAACTAAGCAGATGATGCCCTCGCAAGAGGATTTGGATGAATTTGCTCACACGATCACACTCACGTCATCTGTGGCATTGAGGGGATTCGCCAATGCAAGATTTCAGTTGCTTTAATTCCGAAATCTGTATTCCGTTATTGCCTTGCAATTGCAAATAACATGCGGTAACATCAGCTTTTGCCATCATGGCAGGCTATCTCTGCAATTCGCAGATGGTTCATAACAATTCTGAAAGCAGATCATCCAGAAAAAGGAGCAGATTTAAATTGGAATATGCTAAAAATATAACTGATAGGATAAATGGTCACCAAAACTTGAACAAACCAAGCTAAACAAATCATTCATCCATTGTTTCGAGTTGTAACATGCAAGGTAATGTAAAGAAGCATGAAAACAAAAGGAGGGCTGCATCTAAAACAGCGATGTCCCCTTGCCCTTCTTATCTCCACCAATCTCAAAGTGCTTGCACCTCTGCAGAAAACAATAACAATCAAAATAATTTTAGCAAAGAGGTAAAGAGGGCTCAGAGAATTAAACAAGTGGAATGGTACTGAGAAAATCAACCTTGATGGGGTGCTGGGACACGTGCTTGCAACTCTGGCATTGCAACCTCAAGACAATCTTCTTGGTCGTTTTAGCCTATTAACAGACGAACCACCAATTTAAAAACAGACAAGACCTCAAAACTTACTTTTTAATGAAATCATATGGACAAAATGAAGCTCCAGATTAGTTTCAGGTAACAGTCACATGTAAATTCGGTTTTTATTTAGAATGTCAATACACATGAAAATACACAATTGTAAATTACCTTCTTGTGGAATACAGGCTTGGTCTGACCTCCATAACCTGACTGTTTGCGATCATAACGGCGCTTTCCTTGAGCAGCTAGGCTATCCTTCCCCTTCTTGTACTGTGTGACCTTGTGCAAAGTGTGCTTTTTGCACTCCTTGTTCTTGCAATAAGTCTTCTTTGTCTTGGGAACGTTCACCTACAATAGAAAAGCTACAAAATCAACAAACTAACATCCTACTTTTAGTTCTCATCTTCCCACCAGCAAAACCAGACAATCCTACTCTTCTCACATAGCACAATAACATAAAATTTCTCAAACGCATAAAAAATTTAAAAATTTAAAAATAAAACAATAGTCACTTCTATTAGATTAAAAATACAATAGAAATTATAAAGCAGGAAACAGGTTCACCTAAATCAATTGTTATACTCATTGGTTGACAAGTTATTTAAGGCAAGAAAACACTATACAGCCAAACAAATAAAGACAATCACTTTATTTGGCTGGCAACCACAGTTTGATGAAATAAAGCACTGCACAAAAGAGGGTGTTTGGGAGTGTGGTAGAGGTTGATTTTCAAAGTGTTTTTCAATTGGAAACGCATTAAAATAATGTTTTTTTATTTTTTAAAAAATTTGTTTTTGACATCAGCAAATCAAAACGATCTAAAAACACTAAAAAGTAATAAATTGAAGCAAAAAAATCAAATTGTGACAAAAACAGGTTCAACCTCGATTCCAAACCAGGTCAAAAGATTAAAACACCTGAGTTTCTGTACCACAGCTATATTCGTACTCTTGTCACTTATTTTTTAATAAAATCTTAAGTCTACAGATCCATTAAGCATTGGATTCAATTAGATAATCAAAACCCCTTTACAATCTCATATTGTTATTTCAAATAACACTCCATGTTGCACCAACAAATCTCACTGCCAGCCAACAATGAAGACCACGTGTCATTTAGCTAAGTTCCTTTTGAGCTACGCTTAAGCTCAAAATCTCAACACTGACATCCTTGACATTAGCATTACTTTCAAGGTAAACAAGTAGAGAAAATCACAAAATATCAAGCCAATAGTTTTGATTTTACAATTAAATGCAATACCTGTTCCCAGGACCAAGTGGCTCGGACCAATACATTAAACCAATTGTCGTATATAGGAATTTTACATTATTCTTTCATACAAAATTTTGGAAGAGATGAAAACAATACACAAGTAAACAAAATAAGAAATTATCAATTATACCACAAAAAAAATAGGTACATTATGGAAAGTTAAGATCACCAAATACCTACCTAGCAGTCCTTTTTTACCCTATCTCCTATTTGTATCTCTTCTATATACATCTTTCAAAGCCATCTTCGGTTTCTACAAATCAATAAGATAAACATCCAATTCAATTCATACTCACTGTACTACCAATTAAATCAAACCCCATCTATCATCACCTATTCTTATTCCAAATAGACCATCACTACCCTATAATCCTACCAGTCCTTGGACCAAAACTCAAAGACAAGCAAGTCCTTTTTTGGCTAAAAATCCTGTTGAGCTAAACTTAAACCCATAGTCAGTGCTAAAAGCTTTGAATACTAACATTTTCAAGGTAACCAAGCTGATTGATCCTCAAAACATCTAAAACCAACAACCCCGACGTAGTTCTTAGTTGCAGTAATCCTTTAGAACTATCCATTCAGAAGAATACTTCCATTTCCCATGTTTTCTCAGGGACCAGACAGATCTTACGACTAAAAACAAGAAAAAGAAATGAACTATTGACAGACAGAGAGAGACAAACGATACCATTGTTAACGACGGGGTGAGACAGCTCTCTGTCCTACCTCCTGCTGCTGCTGTTCCAAACAAAGCCTTTCAAAACGAGCTGCGATTGCGTGATGAGCTCGCTTTATAGTAAGAGCTTTTGACCTAGGGTTAGGGTTTAAGAGGTTTTGTTTGGTTGTGCACTTAAGTGAATTCGGGTCCTGTATTTGACCCAGAAGCGGTCATATAATCTGGAATGGGAATTGCGAATCCAGGTACTGGGTGATAATAAAGCCCACTTTTGGTCCATTTATAGGCTTGTTGGGCCTCCGACGAGCTTGCATGTATTATATAATGTATATTGTTTGGAAGTGTTTGGTATTTTATCTTTTGAAATTATAAAAAATTATTTTAGATTTATTTTAAATATAAAATTATTTTACATTTATATGTTTAATAAAACATTCTTATGTCTTTTTTATATTTATATTTTTTCTATAAGACAGTAATATGAGCAATTAAAATTTACAAGATTATTTAATCACTTGTTATTGCATTGCATTGCATCTTATTGATTTACATTTTTTTAAGATTAAATAATTTATATCTTAATTATAGTGTTGATCTTCTAGGAATTATAGATTAGGGAAATGTTTTTTTATATATTTTTTTATTTGAAAAAGGTTATTGGAGATAATTTATATTAGCCATGTCTAGTGTGACAAGATGGAAGCTGTAATAAACCTAAACTAGTGTTTATTTATTTATCCTTGAAGAACCGAAACAATGTGTCATTGAAATGACACGGATAATAAACCTAAACTAGTGTTTTTTATTTCTATATAAAAATATAGACAAGAGCTAGCAAGGAAAGCTAGCTCTTTGTTTTTTGTTTTTTTTTTTCAATAACAAGAAAAAACACCATGGGTAGCATTGTTGCATTTTATTAAGTACTGTTTTAAAAGGCATGAGTTTTTTTATTGTGTAAAGTTTTATTGTCATCCTCTTACATGTTAGATTGTGCAAATTTTTATGTTTTTTTTTAATTTGATATTCAAATTTTTGTTTTGGTGATTTAGTCATAATTAAAAGTCAATTAATTTTGATTTCTTATGAAAATATGGGATTAAAAAAAGAGCAACTGGAATGCAAATAGGCGTTAAATATAAGTAGCATGTCATAAATTTCACAAAAAATGCATTTTGATACTTAAACTTTGAAAATCACGCAAATTATATAATTTTATGATCTCAATATTTTTTCATTTTCATTTTAATATAAATTTTTTTATTATTATTTTCTAGTATCTGTTTGAGAGAGCAGAGAGAGAGGTCACCGGATTCCAATGGTAAAAAGAGAAAAGTGTCGCTGACACCGATTTAGAACACCAAAACAGGTGATATTTGTGTCAGATGATTCTATATAATAAGGGGAGTTCATACTAGGTGTTTTCCACCTTTAAAGATCGTGAGAAAACATAATTAAGCTCAAGGTTGATTTTTGGATTCAGGTTGATCTCGGTTTTTAGCGGGTTTTTTTAGGTCGTTTATGGGTCTATGACGGTTCATACGGATATACGGTATTTTATATGTGTTTTGGATCAAAAATGGGTTGAAAATGGTTTTTTAGGGTAGAAAAACTTAAGTCATGATTTTTCGGTCACCATAATGGTTGGAATATAGGCTAATTAGACGATGTGTTATCTGATTTTTTTTCAAAAAAAATAGGGTAAATGACATGTCATCCGTCCTAGTTTAAAAAAAAAAGAGGGCTCAATCTCATTGGCCTGCCAAGGCAAGCCCGCTTATGGGCCCTGAAAAATAGACCAAGTAGGTTGGCCTGGCTTGTCAGACCCAGCAACGCCTGCCTTTTGTTTTTTTTTCTTTTTTTTAAAAATCAATTATTCTTTTTCATATTTTAAATTTATGTTTAAATTAGTACTCCTTCTCTTTTTTGTTTTGTTTGGAAAGTCTCTTTTAAATGACAATTATTTTTTTAGTTGTGCATTTAAATTTGAAGTTTTTTCTGATGCATCTATTTTTTTTTTATCTTTTGTATGGATGAACTTTATTTTTAAAAGTAAGAAAAATATATTCTCAGATAATATTTCGAATATGTGCAACCTTGCATGATGTTTTTGTTCCTTTTATTTTATTTTATCAATTTAATTTCTGTCTATATTTCTATTATCATTTGCTGAAATAAAAAAAATATTTGAATAAATAAATTTAGCAAACACAACCGGATAAATATATTATATTTTGATATTAAATATATTGATTTACATCTGTCTTTCGGTTTCTCAAGTTTTATTTTTAGATATCGTTAATAATTATTTATTTATTTGTACATATAGTTCTTGATTTATTTGATTACATGCATGCATAATTATTATTATTATTATTTTGTTGTTTTTGTAGAATAACGGCTTTCAATGTAGAAGGCAACCCGACTTGGATAAATATTACCTCATTAGTAGTTAATTAATAGAACTAGATAAGAATATCTTGAAAATATTACAATTCACAACCCAGTTTAGAATATATTAGTTATTTAACTCAGTTTTATCTTAAATATATCAATAACTATTTATATTAATAAATACAAAAAAATAAAGTATTAATATATTTATTTATTCAATGCGTTTAGTTAAAAGCCAAATAATTTTTTTATAACGCAAAATAATTAATATGTAGATGTTATTAACGTAATAGCCTCCTTCTTGCTTGCCAAAAGAATCCACACATAAACATCCATCCAATATAAGCAGGTTCCTCCTATCATCAGTTCCATGTGCTGATGAAATCAGAAGAGACAGCTCATAAGATTCCTCGATCCGAAGATAGAAAACAAAGAGAGTGCCCTTGCCTTTTTTTGATTTTAGACAATGTACAACACCATTAAAAAGGACTCAACTGCTTTTCCTAATATCTACATCAATGGTACTATGAATTGTTTCCAAGATGTAAATAACAAAATCCGAACATTCTTTTGAGTTGTTTCTTCTTATCATTACTACCTCGTAGTCATTGCTAGAATCATCAAACTGGAGTGTCCTTAGATCACTGCGAGATAGCTTCATCGTAGAGAAAGGAGCACCGTAGCACTTACGGGTTGATGGTTTCCAAAAAAACCAAACTCTTTCGTATCTTTTTTATGCAAGGCAAACAAACCATTGCAAGAACCACATTTACAAGCATATTTCGATGGACGAGTATCTAGTTTTTGTGCTCGGGCACCATCATTATGATGAAGAGAGGCAAAATCTAAGTAACCCACCCACCCTTGTGAATGAGGATTGGATCTTGATTATATAGGGCAAGAGATTGTTTGTTGCAACAGAGCAAGCGAGATGGAGGTTAATAAAGCATGGGCTATCAATAAGGGAATGCCATGACTTTGACATCCTTTCGAGCCGAACCAAAGACTTGACAGGAAGGCTGCAGAGTATGTTGGTGACAATATCTAATTGGGGGAAGCTTGACTTTATGACAAGTAATGAGCAATAAAGCATAAGGATTTAACATCCTGTTTGGAAACGCGAGTATTGTTATTTTTTTATATTTTTAAATTATTTTGATTTCAAAAATAATATTAAAAAATAAAAAAATATTATTTTGATACATTTCTAAATAAAAAATACTTTAAACTATAACCACTTGTAATAATTCTTAACATACGCTTATTATATAAAAAAAAATAATGAGAGACAAAGAATTCTTTTTTTAAAAAATAATATTATAATTGCATCGGTGATAGTTGGAAATCTTATAGGCTTAAGCCCATCAATCAAGGTCCCAAGCTGCCCTAAAGGCCCACAAGTCTCTGGGTTTTAATCTCCCACTCAGTTCTAATTTCCCTCTCTGAGGGAGGGTGTTTGTCTGCTCAGAAGAGAGCATATACTTTTCGGCAAAGGAAGAATCTTTAATTTCTCACTCACTTCTTTTCAAAAAAATCCCATTTCAATTTTCTCTCCAAAACCCCTAAATTTGAAAAAATTGTGTCCTTTTTGTCCATGAAAATCAAAACTTTTGTAAGAAAGAAGAACCCATTTAGCTTGTTTTAATGCAAACATCATATCGTTTCTTGTCTCGCCTTTATCACTCACAAAAACGCAATCCCTCCATTTTATGCAACAGGGACTTGTTGTTTTTATTGACCCATGATAGTAATGGCAATACCACAGTTTTAGAACCCAATTTCACCGCTCAAAATCAAAGCTTTGCCTATAGTTCTTATACCCAGTCTTGTGGGTTTTTTGCCTCTAAGAGCTCAAAAAGGTTTGCTTTTTTGGGGTTGGTTTCTTTGTATGGTAACCAGAATGATCAGAATTCAAGTTATAGCTACTTAGCTCATCGTGGTAGGTTTCTTTTGCTGTTTTAAACATGAAAGAATGATCCATTCACCATACTGAATATGTGTTTGTGTTTTTGCAGGTTTTTTCACGAGAGCTAAACCAGTAAAGAGGATAGAAATAAGTGATCAACATAGGTAGTTGTTCTTTTTATGCATTGTTTGTTTCTAGGGAAAAGGGAGGCCGGGGGCTTCTTTTTTAGGTTATGATAAATAGTTCATGGCATTTCATGTTGCAAAGTGATGTTAACTTTATATTCAGTATGGAAAATGGATTAATTTTGGAATTGGGAAGATTATATCAAATAATGGTTTAGAGAAGCAGCATTATGGGTCATAATTGTTAGATTTTTGTAATCAATACATGGAAAGAGAAATGAATTCAAAGAAATCAAACATTTTGGGAGGCAAAAGTACACCTATGCGCCACACTATGTTTATTATCTGGCAATTTCTGTTCCAAGTTTTATATCGCCAACTGTTTTCTTTGATGCTTGCCTGCAAGTTGTATCCAATTCTTTTGTTTTTTTGGCAGTCAACGAGCAGTCACGACAGCATTATGGTGCAATTTTCTTGTCTTTTCTCTCAAGTTTGGGGTTTGGTTTTCAACCAACAGTCATGTTATGTTGGCTGAAGTTGTGCATTCAATAGCAGATTTTGCAAACCAGGTACTTCTGTTTTTTGTCACCATGTCAGAGTGAAGCACTTGTTTTTTGCTGTCTTACTTTATGTTTTAACTCAATCTACTGATTATTGAATGCAGAGATACTAATTCATGTTGACATTGTAGGCGCTTCTCGCTTATGGTCTGAGTAGCTCTAGGCGTGCACCTGATGCTCTTCATCCGTGAGTCTCTATTACCAATCTTTGCCATCATTTGTAATGGCTTAATTGCACTCTTCTTTTTTGTTTTTTTTTTTAATTTTTAAGCCCGCCTGACATCTGAAGACAGGCTTTTCTTGGATGCTTTCCCATGTCAAACAAAGGAGTTGGCCGCTCTTTCTGCCAATGCATGAAAACTCTTTGTGGACCTATTCATCCCTTGATTTGGGATTTTGTATGTAGAATAGCTATTGGCTTGGTTTAGCTGCTTAGGAATTACACATGCATACACATATATCCACGTGCTGGATCGATAGGGTTGTTGATTCTCTTTCCTGATAAAATCGATTGTTTTTATCTTGCACAGTTATGGTTACTCCAAGGAAAGATTTGTTTGGTCCCTCATATCAGCCGTTGGTATTTTTTGCCTTGGCTCTGGTGCTACAATTGTTAATGGAATCCAGAATTTATGGACTGCACATGTAAGAAACCTAGTGAATTGGTTATGGTGATTTTGTTATAAAACTTCCCAAATATGTGTTTTATTTCCTTCTCCCGGTTTTCAACAATTTTATTGGTAATTGTAATTAAGGTTTATTGACTTGCATTCTTTCTTCAGCCGCCAGGAAACATTCAGTATGCAGCTTTGGTCATTGGTGGCTCATTTATCATTGAAGGTACAAGTTTTATATCTTTACGATTGATTGATTATCTGAGCTTTAGATACAATTAAACTTCTCCTCATTGTCTTTCTATCTTTAAATAAATATGCTTTTGCTTTAGGTGCTTCTCTTATTGTTGCCATACAAGCTGTTAAGAAAGGTGCAGCTGCAGAAGGAATGACAGTTAGAGACTATATCTGGCGTGGTCATGACCCCACATCTGTTGCAGTCATGACAGAGGTAATTTCAACGAGGACCATTACCCCTTGTTGAAGCTTGTAATATTAGACAATAACCTTGTAAGATCTATGTAAGAAACAAGGTTGAACCACAGATATGGGGAAGCTGATAAGCGCATTATGCATCTGTTGAGTGGAAGATAAACTGCAATAAGCAGAAATGATGGCTAAAACTTGAAGAAAATTGAAGTTGAAAGAAGAAATAAGGTTTTAGGGTTTGTAGAAAAACCTGTCAGGTCTGAATTGATTGATAGAAATAAAACAGTCTCATGACTACTGGTTGTCACACGAATACTAGAAATCCAAATAACATAAAGGATTCTTAAATTAAAAGAAAAGAAAATCACTAAGGAAATTATATAATTATTCCAATACACTTCACCTGATATCACTTCTATTTCTGCAAACCAGAGATAAGAAGATTTTGTTCTCAGAATCCCTTTATCATTCTGCTTGGAGTCTGGTGCAGTTTACGATAAACAAAGCAATCCACATCCCTTGTAGAGCTTAAAGGAAATGAAAATAGTATAAAGAAAAGAAGTGAACATAATGATGTTGTCTTCAAGGCACAAGATTGCTTTCCCCTATTTTACATGATTTCACAGTTTCAAGTCGCTAATACCCTGTATGTGCTATTGCTTTTATATCTATTTATTATTCAACACTGTGTATATCACACACGAGGCCCTGTTCAGGCTTTGAAGAAGGTGACCCTATTTTAGCTCATTGTGGCTGCCTTTAAGAGTGCTAGCAAGTCCTAGTCACTTAATATAAGGCATAAGAACAGTTCAGTGCCTCTCTGAACTAGGATTCTTGTATAGCATGGAGTTGATTTGCTAATAATGTTGTGCATGTGATTGCCTATCTCCCTTGACAAATGCTCTAAAAAATGCAGGATGGTGCTGCGGTGACTGGACTTGCTATTGCTGCAGCGTCATTAGTTGCGGTCAATACCACAGGGAATGCAATTTATGATCCTATAGGGTCTATTATAGTTGGCAACTTGCTTGGGATGGTAAGTACATCACATCTGTCACTTTTTTAAGAGCTTAAATTTATATGTGCAAGAATATCATACTGCCATTCTCAAGTAAATTGTGTCAGTAGGTTAATATACTTTGTGAATTATTTCTGTAGGTAGCCATATTTCTTATCCAGAGGAATCGGCATGCTTTGATTGGTAGAGCAATGGATGACCATGATGTGGAGAAGGTCCTTCACTTCTTAAAAAATGATCCGGTATAACACTATTATGATATTTTGCTTCAATTATATGTTTGTTGATCATATGTTCGCAAGTTTTTAACTAGTAATCAGTTTTTCTCTAGGTTGTGGATGCACTATACGATTGCAAAAGTGAGGTGATTGGACCGGGATTTTTCAGATTTAAGGCAGAAATAGGTAATTTCTTGCAGTGCTTTCTTCTTTTCTGTTTCTCCTAAATTGCATTCATAATTTCAGTATATCCTTTGGCATTTTCCTATTGGGATGATTATGATTAATGTGTTATAGATGTGACAAATATGTATGAACATAGGACTGGGAACATTTGTTTTTATAATCTTATTACTGGTATATCAATATATTCTGATGTCTGCTGTATATATGCAACAGATTTCAATGGAGTAGTGGTTGTGCAGAATTATCTGAGTAGGACTGGACGTGGAGAGTGGTCCAGACAGGTTAAATGATATTTATTTGTAATTTTTCATCTTTTGCGAGTAATCTGTAATTTCTTTGAAATGTTTTTACACATAAGTTAGAAACTAACCTTACATTCCTTGCATCCTTAGCAAGTGATCTCTGTGCAAGCTTCTTCATTTGCACGTTTATTGTGTCATGCATGAATTTCCAACTTGCCAAATTATTTTAATTGTTATCTGTCAGGTGAACTTTATAATTTTGAGAATATTTTCGTTGTTGTTTTAGTAGCTGTTAGCATCAATCTGTTTCTCTCAAGTGTTTTAACTTAATTATCTTCAGTGCTGCCACTGAGGATCACTATGCCACTCTGCAATGACTTTTTCTTTCATTCTTGCTATTTCATTCACTTAACAAAATGACTGCATGCCTATCTAACAAACTAGAATTGATGATGCACAGTTTCGCGAAGCTGCAAAGGAGAAGGATGACGCTGCATTGCTCAAGATCATGTCAAACTATGGTGTGCACTTTGACAAGCCAACAATTTTATTTAGTTCTACTTGCATCTTTTTTTGACAACTGGGTTCTCGCTTCACAGGTGAGGAAGTGGTAACTGCTCTAGGAAGTGAAGTTGATAGGCTTGAAAAGGAGATTCAAGAGCTTGTTCCCGGTATTCGGCACGTTGATATTGAGGCACACAATCCAAGTGGCCCAAACCCATGACCACATTTTTTTTCATTCATGAGTGTTGTCTATTATTCCTTTCCTTTTCTTTTTCCTTTTTTTTTATATGCGGGGGATGATTGTAACAAGAGAAGTTAGATGTTAGGCTTGCTGTGTATTACACTGAGCCAGCCTACTCTGGCAATGTTTATATCAATATTGCAAATCCTTTAAAATATGAAGGGATCCTCTGAGATTGTCATATTATAGTAATTTACATGGTATTGCGAAGAATTCCAAAATAGAGGCATGGCGCATTTTCATCGAACTTTGAACATGTGCATTGAATGGGAAACAGCAACATGCTAGAGAAACGATGAATTTGGTTTTCTTAGAATTAGAATCAGCTGCCCTTGTGCATGAAATGAAAATAAATGCAAGGTCTTTTTCTGTCAAAATCAAGATTATTATCCTACGTTGGATAGACAAGCAGGGCAGGTAAATTTGGACTTCTCCCACTGAGCAAGTGGTTTCTGGATATTCCAGGTCTACTTAGTGTCCGATGAGTTGGGAAAATCTACAGTCCAATGCACAAACCCGTTCTTTTCTTTGTTTTTTGCAAGAAAAGATTCATGTTAAATAAGAAGGGTACAACACCTTTTAATGTTTCTTTAGAAATTTTCTCAGCAATGGAAGGGGGACAGATGCCATTGATGCTCGTGAACCAGTATGTGCTCGAGTTTGCTGATGGAACATGTCCCCGTTGAAGTCATGAATGGCTGCTCTCTTCTCACAAGAGTTGAATCCAATCAATCTCTTCCCCTTATTGCTCGTTTAGCATTGTTGCAGCCACTTCTTGAATAACAGTAGAACTAACAACTGAGAACAAGAGGCTAAGTATGGCTAGTGAAATTTTCAAAAACAGTTTCTAAGAGACTAAAAACGAAGAGGCTACAAAACCATTTCTTGTAATTTTATTAGGTGTTGATGTTGTTTTATCATTTCAGGATCATGATGTCCCTTTGCAATCTTTTTTTTTTGTTCTTCCATTCTGATCTAACAAACTGGGATTCTTGATTCACGGTTCTATGGAGCTGCAAAGGAGAAGGTACAGCATTGCTCAAACCATGGCAAATAGGCCCCTTGACAAGCATTTCGATGACTTTTGAACTGCATAATATCCTACTCGGAAAAGCAAATAATTCAGTTTTCAGTGACCTAGTGGAGAAGCAATCGAACTTTTTAAACAAAAGTCTCTCTTCTGTCGCTATCAACATAGATGGTTAGATGAGCGTTCAAAGTCTTCTTAATTTTGCTACCTTATGCCATCAATGCTCTCGTATAAATGCGCTCGAGTTTGCAGAAGCCGCAAGTTCCTCTCTGAAGTGAATAGCTGTAACATCTCTTTTCATAAGAGTTCCAAATTCCTTCTGATCACCAAGAACTCTATGTTGAATACTTCTCATACTCAAATGGGGATTTTCCTCATACTCTTTAAGATTATTCTGGTCATTCTTTGGCCTATTTGCTATTCTGCACTTCTCTTTCCTTGGCTTTTGGGCTCCTTTCTTTTCTGCTGAAGCTAGCTCTTGGATTGCCAAGAACGAGGCTGACCGACTAGCTCTGCTTGACTTCAAGACCCATATAACCAATGACCCTCTTGGTGTTTTGAGCTCGTGGAATAGGTCCATGCATTTATGCCAATGGCATGGTGTTTTTTGCAGTCGCCGAAATCAAAGAGACACTGTGTTGGACTTACAGTCCAGTAAATTAGCAAGGTCCATATCACCTCATATTGGAAATTTGAGCTTCTTGAGACTAATAGATCTATTTGAAAATAGCCTCAGCCAAGAGATCCCTCCTGAGTTAGGCCATTTGTCAAGGCTGAAATACCTGTATCTAAACAAAAATTTGCTTGGAGGGGAAATTCCTACCAACATTTCCTTCTGCTCCAATCTCATCGAAATTGATGTTGGTTGGAACGTGCTGGTAGGGAAAATTCCCGTTGAGTTTGGTAGCTTGCCAAAGCTTGAATTATTGTTCATTCATGCCAATAATCTAACAGGGGGCATCCCTCTCACATTTCTCTCCAGAAATTTTCTGCGACCCCAAATTATATTGGTGGCAGTATCCCCGATGCTCTTGGCAAACTGGAAAATCTCTCACATATTGCACTCGATGGTAATAGGTTGTCAGGTACAATCCCTCCTTCGATCTTCAATCTCTCTTCTATCAGAAATTAACCCATGTCAGACAATCAACTTGAAGGCACTCCTCCCTTAAACTTAGGCATCACACTTCCTAATCTGCAAAGTCTTGCCCTTAGTTCTAACCAATTTACTGGCTTTATTCCTTTTACAATATCCAAAGCAACAAATCTGGAATACCTTGGACTCGGTCTAAACAACCTTACTTGATCGGTACCTACTTTGGAAAAGTTGAATAGGCTGAATTTCTTAAGCTTAACCTCCAACCATCTTGGAAGTGGGAGAACTGGTGATCTGAGCTTTTTGCAGTCTTTGCTGAACACTACTGACTTAGAGATCATGGCTCTAAATGATAACAATTTTCGCGGGATATTGTTAGAATTTATTGGGAACTTCACTTGGCTTAGAATTTTTCTTCTAGATGGAAACAGAATATCTGGAAGCATCCTAAATGGGATAGAGAATCTTGTCAACCTGGAAAGAATGGAGCTGTGGGAGAGCCAAATTATTGTTGTCAAGATACAGATTATCAGGAAACATTCCATTCTTTCTTGGCAATCTGACGAATTTAACTTCGCTGTATTTGGGACAAAATAATATCCAGGGTGGCGTCCCCTCAAGTTTAGGCTTATGCAGAAATTTGCTTGGATTGGATCTTTCTCAAAACAATCTGAGTGGCACTATACCCAAAGAACTTTTCAGTCTATCAAACTTATCCATTTTGCTGAATTTATCTCACAACAACTTGAATGGTTCCTTTCCAGAAGAAGTTAAAATTTTGGGGAAATTAGGTGCATCTGATGTGTCTAATAACATGTTATCTGGTGAAATTCCTGG
>Ga0307514_10001269_pt1 | contig 32997 bp, 44 predicted proteins | sample 16_EM_MG_FD_203088 | JGI IMG/M metagenome (GOLD analysis project Ga0307514, IMG submission 203088) | Populus trichocarpa ectomycorrhiza microbial communities from riparian zone in the Pacific Northwest, United States - 16_EM | ecosystem: Host-associated > Plants > Roots > Unclassified | place... | reverse complement strand
ACCAGTGTGGTCGGGGATGTTCGACGGTTCGCAAACGCTCACCAGTTCATGAGATGGGCTATAAATGTTGCGAACCGGCGACCGCAGTTCGCGAACCGAAATAGTCGTCCATAGTACGGAACATATACCCAACCCACCTAGGCCTCGTACAAAAATGGTTTTGGAATTAGTGTGGCCACTGAGTGCTCTTAGTCTCACCCTCTTACACAAGGAAAGCCCAGTTTCAGGCCGGCTCGCCTCCGGACTATCCAACTCTCTATCCAACCAAGCCTTTTTACCGCGATGAAGCGCGTGTAAAAAATATCATCATTTATTTAAAGTGCATGAGGCATCTTGTAGTAAAGTACAAAACTTGTCCTGGCCAATCTTTATATGTGAGGGCAGTGTATATGTTATGGGCCCAGCTGTGAGACACAGGTATGAAGGCACAGGCAAATGCACAAAAGCGAGCAGAAACACATTCAAGTGAGAGAATGACATATATATGCCAATGAATAACTCACATGTGCATATGAGGTCAAGTCGGTGGCCAAACTCCACCATGTGACTCTTGTTGCTGGCTCTTTTCTGGTGGTGGAATTGAGGTATTAGGCCACCTTGTGCATGGTTTGTGAAGTGAAATCAACCATCCCATCCATCTGACCCAGGCAGACACAGTACCATTTTTTTGTCTAAGACAAGGATGATTAGAGGACTGCCAGAGCTGCTTCATGACCGTCCCTGGCTGGGGGTCAGTGGATATCAGTCAATCATTTCTGTTTAGTCTTGAATTAGACTTACAACCAGCATTTACTGTCACATCACATTATATGATCATCACCATGATGGGTTTCACCATTGCAACTGGTAGCGATCCAACTGGCTCTATGTATTGTTCTCAAAGCAGAAGAGTTTCCCGGTTATCTTCACCTGAATTTAATCCCAAGATTTTGTCGTGTCTGTTCTCTGGGTCTTTAGTATGAGGATCAGCCCACACGGTATTTATGTTTGGCTACAAGATTTTGCATTGTGGACAAAGGATGAATATATTAAATGTGTGATATGCGCTTCATCGCGGCAAAAAGTCTTGGTTGGATAGTGAGTTGGATAGTCCCGAGGTGAGCCGGTTTCAGGCTTCATGGGGACGAAACATATGTTCATCAACCAGGATAAGAAACATACAATTTAGAGGTGGGTACAAACTTTTTCTTTCACCCCGAACCCAACATTTTGCTATAAATACCACCCATTCAATTCATATTCTGCGTTAAGCCTCAAATCTCAATCTCTGCTCTAACGTCTCTCCAGTCGCCAGTCATAAGCCTTCCAATACAGCTCCAGCTCAGAAAAAACCAAGGTATAAACCTCGTTCTTAAAACCTTCATTGTCCAGGGTTGTAGCATCGTAGTCTAGGCCCCGAATACAACGTCTCGCTGCATCTTTATATCCCCTATCCTCTATATCCGCCAGAAGTTTGTCGGCAGTCTCGTACTTAGTATTGTCGGCTGCGGTATGGTTGATATCTTCAATGTTGCCGGTGTCGACGACGTCGTCAGTTGTAGCTTTTTGCATGTCTTTTTCAAGATCTTCGAGTCGTTTCCCAAACCACAGCTCCACGAGGACAATACCAAGGGACAATAGAGCTTGGTTGTACTGAACAAGAGGTCTCATTATTTTTTTCTGTATATCATGGCTATCACCTGCCGGCCCGAAGCTCCGGTAGATCAGAGGTTTCTCAACATCAGGCTTCCGAAATGAGGCGGCCTCGCCTGTATCCAGCTGACAAGCGGTAATCTCCTGAGGGAAGCAGATATCTCGTTTTCCCCAGCTATCACTAAGCCACTTCGTGTCATGGAAACTCAGAACTGCTGAGGTAAGTTGCACTCCGAGCCTTAGCCGTGCAGGTTTGTCAAGAATTTGATTTTTGAGGAGTGTATCGAGTGAAACCGTTTCATTGATATATCTGGAGTAACATGCTGGCTCCGAAGGGTGCCATAGACGGTGCCATCCTCCGCTGCAGCTAACGAAACCTAAACTAGAGATTTGGTCCGACGCATGCTTAATCGTTGCGCACAAGTCGTTTATTTCTTGCTCTTCACTGATGCAGATTTCTGGGACTGGATCTTGGGTACTAAATCCAACCCTTTTTCCTTTCCTAGTAAACACTAAGTAGGAGTACAGTTTGTAGTTGACGGTTTTACATACCCCTCGTTCTTGCTTGATTTGGCGCCACTGCTCAATACCGAATTAAAAAGTCCTTTTACTTGGTGTCGGAAGGACGACTTTTGTTCGTGTACTGGCTTTTCCCTGTTAGAGAATGTATGTTTAGCAGTAGTCGTAACTGTGTACGAGACGGCGAAACTATTGTCGTTACAATCCGCATCCACTCCGTTCTCAAGAGGGCGTTGGACCGGCTCGAACTCGATTTCGCGCCAATTCCAGGGTATCGAGCTTTGTGTGATTTTGCTGATATCAAAGGAGAAAAGCACCTTAGATCTTTGGAGCTTGCTTCCCCTAGTTACTGGCACGATTTCCAGTCGCAAACCGGCTGTATGTGGAGCTGGGCAGATACAACTGCGCTTCTCAAAGAAACGCGCCTGAAAGATCTGGTAAAGCTCGATTGCTTGACTCCGTATGGGATCGAAATACTTTGCGGCCTGACGTCGGCCCGAGGGCTTGGAGGGCGACGTTCGCAGGTTTATCGCTAGTCGATCTAGCTGAGAGTTGATGGTAGTGATTTCTTTCACAGGATCATCTCTTTGTAGTACTAACTTTATGCACTTCCATTGTTTTCTTCGACTGAATTTTTCTCCTGTCTAATGACACCAGTCAGTGATCGATCGCTTGGTCCTAACAAGACCAACCCCCATGATTTGGCTTCAGGTCTGGATATTGTACCTTTTCATCGCCACTAAGTCCAAGTTGACCCTCCAGAAGTAATAGGTGCCGACTCAATTCTTGCACAGCGGCAATTATAGCATCCGTAGTGCTTGGCCCCATCCGCTCCTTCATCTTGTACTGCAACACTATGTCCTCCCACCCAACTCCTTCAATCAGCGAGGTGACTTCTTTGGCAGACACCAGGCCCTCGAGGAGAAATTCGCAGGCATTTTCGAATATCGCCTTCTCGCAGCCGAGATCCCTGATTATCTTTCTCAAGCTGGTCTCCTATTTCCACAAGTCTTTGATCTTCTGGGTGCCATCGAGATAGATACTGAGGCCTTTGACGACGAGCGGAAATACTGCTAGGACGATACCAGCGATTTCAAAGCCAGACATCGCGGGTGGTCTGGTGCGGGGTGGATGATATGAGAGTAAATGAGGCTAATGAGACTATAAACCCCACTTTGCTTTATGGTTGCAGATGGTCTTAGTTATAATTGGATATCTGCACATGTATTGCATATGTGTAGACTTGTACAGGCAATTCGAAGCGCGGATGTATGTATGTTCCAAATTCAAGTGTGGGGTATCAATCCAACACATCAACCTCTGGCAGATACTATTTTCGCGTCTACCATTTCAGGATTCACCATGTCCGCAGACAATGATAGTTCAATATCTTCGTTGTACCGGTCGTGCATTCAGTCGTTCCGCCGCCTATTGGATGCTTTTGAAACTTCAGGAAACGTACCGCCTACTTTCAGCGATCAGATAGGCCGGTTTAGAGCTTGGGCCCTAAGTGCGGGGGCCCACCGCTTTCGGGAGAGCCAGATGTCCCTTGAACACCGGCTGTGTGAAGCGTCAAAAGTAAGAGCGGTCGTTGTTGATCTGCTGGTAGATCTCATTAGAGCATTGCGAGATGGTAGATATCCCAGTCAAGTTGTAGTTCCAAACCAGATGCTGATATCTCTCAGCCCTCTCTACAACTTCCGGAGAGGATCTCCAACTCTATGAGCAACCCTCAGACGAAGATGAAAGTGAGGGATCTAGCATCGGTTCCGATCCCGATGTCGAACCGGTACCGAAGGACCCATTGAACGAACGCATTCGCGACATATCCAATATTATTACCTCCCTCTACAGATTTTCGATTGCGACTCAAAACCCGGCACCAACGGATCGCCTCCAGAAATGCTCTTCGATTGATGTTTCGGCTTACGAGTTCTTCGATATTCAGCACGTGTCCGAGAAGCTGCCTAGCCTTAACAAGCACTCGTACTTGGTAAAGCGACTTGGGAGAGCCAACACGAGGCGGCGACAGTTACTGGAATATCATCGAAGACATCATGAAAAGATTGCTGGCCACCACGGCGAGGCAGAGGCAGCACCAGCAGAATATTATACTAGCGAGAACGTATCGGACCACGGACAATCCTTGGAGACCCCTGTCGTTAACGTTGCTGATAGCGCTGCGGAATCAAACTTGTATGCAAGAACTGTGCTGACCGAAACCACTGTTTCGATATTTCACCCCAAAGAAATAGAGCATGCGCACGTCGATCAAGATAACCTAGATACCCGCTCGGAGGGAGAACTTTCACGGACTTCGTTTTCTTCCTCTATCAGTGGCTCGGATGGACCTCGCGTTCCGAATCCACCGAATGAAATACAGGCCTTCAGCGGGGTACCTTTTGTGTGTCCTTATTGCTTCTCCATAATCACTGTTACAAACCGAGAGGCATGGAAGTAAGTTTTCCAGATTCAAGGGTGATGCTACTAGGAAGGAAGATCCCGTACCACTGACATGGTTGTGCTAGGAGACATGTTTACAAAGACCTGCGACCATATGTGTGCACATTCGCGGATTGTCAGCGTTCTGACCATCTTTTTACTACTCGCCACGAATGGTTCGAGCACGAACGGCAGTTCCATAGACGAGAGTGGTTTTGCAACGCCTGTCAGCAGTCATTTCCACATGCCACGATTTTCAGGCGTCATCTTGAGACAAGCCATATGGAATCAGCCGGTCAACTGGATACTCTTATAGAAAGGGCAGAAAGAACCATCACGTCCGCGCAATCATGTCATTTGTGTGTAGAGACGGATATTCCTACTCGTGTCATCGAGAATCACATCGGACGTCATATGCGGAAGTTGGCGTTATTTGTACTTCCAGGTTGACCTCCATTCAATACATAATTATGGCGGGAGTACTTAAACTGCCTGCAGATACCGACGAGCCCGAGTCTGAAACCGAATCCAAGTCGGAGTCCACCTCCAAATCCGAATCCGAAGTCGAATCAGAGCCGGAACCCGAACCAGAACTCGGGATTGATTGCGTGCCCAAACCTCAACGTGACTCAGTGGAACTGGAATCTCAATCGCTGCACAATGGTAATCTTGGCTCTACAACAAATGATGATCCCCATACATCGCTCATCCTCCCATATTTTGCTCCCAGACTAATATTCTCAACCTTTTAAAAACACTAGATTTGACGACCCCGGGCACTAGGTCCAGCAGCAGATCCAGCACCATAGCTACAATTCCTAGGCGTAGCATGACACCAACTCCACCCTGTAAGTTACCCACACCCAAGAACACTGGTACAATATTCTCACGCCGCAGTCAAAGCGGGTACACATGCAGCAAACCCACCTGAGACAGCTGAGCCTGAAAAATTTGAGCACTCAAGGCGTTCGGGATTAGGGTCCTCGGCCCAGTTGATCGACAACGCGACAACCGCAACCACTTCCAAGTACATCATATTCCCATCGTCTGCACGGTAGTATTCGTCCGGCTTACATTAGGTAGACTAAGTACTCCTCGTACATGGGCGAAAGAAAGGATCAATGAGTTCAAAAATCGGTCTTCGAAGAACAGCGAGCAAACGATGAGAGATACAAATCTGACGATGCTCAAAACACACACATACGACAACAATCAATCTTATGGTATCGAGGCGACTGGAATAGTTCTAACGTTGTTTCCGGCCATCATTGAAGGCCTGAAATTTTTTTACGAGTCTAGGGACTTTCGGGATTACCGTGCGCAGATAAAGCGCTTAGTTCGGAGTGTGCAGATGGAGCAATGCATATTTAAAAACACTTGTGAGGTTCTACTTGATGGATTGGCATCGACAGAACAGACTATTAGCCAAATGTCAGGAGTCGGTTGGGACGGCCTGGCCCTCCAAGAGCGCCTTGGCCCAACGGGTTTCGATGCGTGGGTTGAAGCTGTCAACGCCTTAGCGTCACACCTTCACGAATTTGTGAACCGTTTAGAACTTGAAGAGCAGGTATTTTTGTTTACTATATCGAATTTCATGAAAATTCAGTTGCTAACGTACAAATTTCGATAAGAAACGCCAGAAAAAAACTTGGAGAAGAGTTAGACTTGACCTCCTCGAAAAGGAGTCCTTAAAAAAAATCTGCAACACCAACTCACGCCTGGAACGCCTAGCCAAATCTCTCGTCATACCAACCAAGCGCCAACAAAGTGCCAGACAATACATCAAAAGGCGAGATATTTCCCAAAACCTGTTCTCTATCTTACATATGATAATCTGCGGTCCTAGTTCCATTAGTAGAGTTAGTGCGAATCTTATATTACAAAGAGTCTTCCCAAAACGTTCTATGGGAGACAACAAATTTGATCTACGATTCAGGGTGCTATTTGACTTTGACAACAATATTGCACTGGGTTTAGAGGATTGGTGTTCATTAGAATTTGAACCTATAGGAAACGCCCCGGCTGAGAAGTTAGACGTGCACACATCCAACCGTGGGGACCCAGCGTCACCTCCCACGAGCTCGAGGCTACCTGAGGGCCAGACGCAAGGGATATTTAAAGAGCAGGTCGAGAAAGGGGTCGGTCAGCTCTTCAGGTATGTGTTGGCCTGTAGCTATCTCATGGGTTGTTGAGCCAACATGTTTTTCAGTCCTAGAAGTGCCTCGTCAAAGACTCAAGCCCACAAATCGGTGTCGTTCGGGTTCCCGGCGCCTACTGCAGACAACCAAACGCCAACTGACAAGAGCGTGCCACGAATTCATGACCTAGATTCTCTGATCAAGAATCCCTCTATTGTGGGATCCAATAGTTGTATCGGCATCTTGGGCGAAGACAAACAAGCCTTCCGAATATTTTCCTCTTCAACTCCTTCCAGGTCATATCAACCTGAGGTTGTGTCCTTGCAAACACTCCTTCAAAACTCCTCTTTGGAATTAAGAGATCGGTTGGAATTAGGAGTCATACTCGCCGATACGGTACTGTCGTTATATTATACAGGGTGGCTGAGTGAAAATTGGGGGACAAAAGATATCTTCTTTCCACAGAAACAAGTCAAACACCGTGCCGGTGATGGTTCATTTATATTCATAAATGAGCCATGCATTAACCTACCATGTGTTCGTCGGCAATTTGGATCAGCAATGCCACCTGATCATATATCGCAAGAGGCCACGATTTCAATTGTAGACAAAACCTTATTCTGCCTTGGAATAGTTCTGATAGAACTCTGGTTCCATAAACCGATTGGGGACCTCGGTCTGCCCCAGGATAAGGACGAGAGTTGGAGCGAGCATATCTGGATGTATAAGATCGCCCAGCAGTGCATTGGGGAGCTATTTAGCTCTGCAGGAGAAACTTATGCCCTTTCTGTATCCCGTTGCTTGGGTATGAGTAACATGGGTAAATCTACTAGTAAACATATTGGGGCAAGAAACCTTCAGAACGAGAATTACATAACCGAAGCTTATACCAATATTGTTGCCCTATTGGAGCGGAATTTGAGGGTAAGTTAGAACTCGGCGTCCTAGGTATTCGCGAATCTTAATTAACCTCACCTCATAGGCATTTTCAGATCCGTATTCCTAGGCTATTCAAGGGTACGAAAACTGCAATGTATGCCCACCAAAACCCCAAAACGCCGACCGCCCCTCAATAACCGATTGATACTGACCGACTATGTTACTGAGCAGGCATACATAGTCGACATGAAGCACGTGTGGTTCTTGGGAGCGGTAACAGAAGCAGCGGGTTTGGGAGCGGTAGCGGTGGTAGCACCCTGCGAGGTAGTTAAACATAGTCGTCCATGCGGTATTCACGGTTCCCACGGCTGTCTATGGACATTGTATGTATGTACCAGTGCAGTTCTCACGAATGCCAATTTCGCCCAACTGCAGGTCTCGCTGGCCATCTCTAAAACGACCTTAGGGTTTCGTCTAGCTTTCCGTAAGTTTTCGAATACGTACTACGTCTTCCCTCCATAGCCCTTACCTCTTTTGTTCTCGGGCTGTATGGATACTCTGCGTTTGTCATCATCGACGGGCGCGCAATGTGAACCCAATGGCTTGACAAGCCCACCTAGCGGCCCCCGCCAGACAACACCGAATATATCACCCAATGGGAAACTTGCAGACAAACCCTTCCAGCCGGTTTAGTCAAGTACGCATAGGTAAGTCCAAGAAAGTTAATGGAATAACAATCGAGTGCAAAAACAAACTGCCCCTCATCCACGTGGTTTCATTGTATCAAATACATGACCCAATAACGGCTACGAGACGAGACGTCCCAGACTACAAAAGATCTCGAATCGTCTTGTAGGCCAAACACTGCCTCTAGTAACTACATGAAATGATCTGCCCTAATCCCATACCACCCTATTGTTCGCCTTTAAAGATGTAACTTATCGTAATTACGAACATCCACACCGCAGCAAAAGCTGTACATACGTTTAAGATATAAACTTAACTACGGCACTCTCGGAACATGATCTGCTGAACGACAGATACTCGCACATAAACATACCCGCCTTAAGCCCGTCTCGAACCCTCCCTGCCGTGGGGCGTCTTTCATAGTTTCCAGCGCCAAAGAGACCAGTACACCCCGCTGTGGATGTTATTAGAGCCGGCCACGGGATGAGTCCTAGGACATCTTGTCTCCTAAAAGATAACGACTTGGCCTACCCTGGTACTTCACACAGTGACTTATCTACCCAAGCATACCGTCCTGCTAGCGACAGAAGGGTGTTTGGTATCTGAGTATGCTGGTGTTCTGATGGATATCAACCTTTGGGATCATAAGGTCTCACTCATGAAGTCGAAAGTCCTACGGTCCTACGCTAGGGGACTACTGTGGGAGCTCCGGTTACAGATATAGATAGGTGGCAGGGTATGAGCCACCAGAATCAATTATATTCGCCTAAAAGTAACGATCTCGGGACTGGCTTGAACATATCCCGGGATATCTTGTCCTGTCCCGTGGGCAACACCAGATGATATGATGGCTATGTGTCTGGAGGGAATGTGGAGATGTGGAGATGCACGACAAACCTCAACCGATTTAGGGTTGATTGTATACGTATCTGCCCAACGTTTAGTCCATAGAGCAGCCAGTTTACTTCCAACCGGACCAGGGATCGGGATCTGGCCCGGTACCAGAGAGAGTGGAGAGTGAACTGGCAGTTCCAAAAAACACAACGAGAGAAGAACGATTGTGCTGGAATTCTAGGAATTAGAGAAACAACAGCATTTGATATTGCCAGCAAGCCATTGCAATAACCCCTTGACCCATAGCAGTACCTATACACTCGCTCCCCGCGTGCTCCATCTCAAGTAACAACTCCATATCCCTAGCACTCCCCATCCTACAACTTCGCCAACACTGCCTCCGCCGAACTCGCCTATCCCAATTAGCCTCATCCCCACCACGCACTCTCATACATACCTCCAATTTTCCAGGCTCATCCTTCCCACAATAAACAACCTTCCCCTTATCAAGCACAATCGCATACCTCGCCAGTCTCAGCCCCATAGTCCAACCAATACTCTTCGAAAACTTCGCCTCATCGTCGGACAAGAACAAAATCTCATCATTCTTGATCCCATTTGCCTTACTCCACGCACTCATCACAAATGCATCGTTGTACCCCACGACCGCTATCACCGTTAGGAGGGAGAGAAAAAGCGGGGGGGGGGGACGTACCAACAATGTCAACACCTTTCGACTTCAGGTCTTGGAGGTGTTTGATGTAGCCGGGGAGGTGGGATTCGGAGCAGGTGGGGGTGAAGGCGCCTGGATGTAACTATCAGCTTCTGCTGCGGGGGAGGGGGAAGACAGATACCGGGGACGGCGAAGAGGACGACTTTCTTATCGGCCCAGTCTTTGGAGGCGTTAAGGTTTACGGGTCTTCCGCAGACCTTGATGTCGTCGCTAGAGTATGGGATATAGCTAAAGTGCTCGTGTTAACCCCGCTCACTGTAGAGGAGGGCTAGAATTACGAGAAGGTGACATCCGAAGGGAAGCTATCGCCAGGCTTGAGAGCAGTCATTTTGTCTTTGTTATGGAAGGAAGGTAGATGGAAAAGTTAAGAGTGGGGGAGATGTGTTTGTTTTTGTTTTCCAATGAGGTGTAGGTTCACGTAGCTAGATGGAGGACGGAGTTACATCACGATATCTCGGTCCACGCCAGTGCTTCTAAAGCATCCGGGAGGGTCTCCGGAACGACCCGGATATTCGCCGGCAAAAGGCTTGATTACGTGCAAACCCTAACCCGAATCCAATATCACAAAGCTGTTACAAAACCTCAAGTGGCATCCGAACAGGTAGCAAGCTCCTCTAGATTTTGACCCCTAGCAAGAATAGCGGGGTAGTTGTTTCACAGAACTCCGCACCGTTTTCTGCGGGGAACTCATAGTTAAGGTTAAAGTAGTAGTTAGAGACTATACCTCCCTCTCTTATCTCATTCCTCCACCTTCCCCTCCCGCTTTGCCCCACAGTAGCAGCAGCAACACACAACAACTCCAGCCGCGTAATTCTTCCCAGCTTTGGCAAGCGCAAGCGCCTTCTCGGCCGCCAACTGGGCTATATACATATGTCGTTTCCTCTGGATATCGATGGGATCGCATGATCTGCTGTGGCCAATGCAACACATCTTCTTCTCCTTGGTTAACGGTGGGGTTGTTTGAACGGGTGGTGGATATATAAATTGCTGTAGGATTCAAGACGAATAATGAATAGCAGATTCTACATGTACTCATTTTTGGATGGGGGAACATGTTGAAGATATTCATGTCTGAATGGCACGAGGGATGATGATGTTACCATCTGTTTGAATCCAATCGCACTTTCACACCAAAAAACTAACCCCAAACATCCGCACCCCGCCAAAAAGACCAAGTCACCATGATCTATGACTATTCCCAGGATCGAACTGGGGACCTCTTGTGTGTGAGACAAGTGTGATAACCACTACACCAAACAGCCATTGTATGTACCCTTTTGTCTATGGAAAATTATATACTGTTTTTTAAAACCTCTCCCAGCCTTGTAAGACTCCCTCAAGTTCCTCCTCATTCTTTAGGTCCTGAATAGTACATTGATGAGTTCTCTGTCGTTGTGCAACAGCAAGGACTAAAACAAGGGTGGCGAAAGCTCTTCTCTGTTGCAGGCGGTGTTGTGGTGTGTAGTTGGAATGTTGAGCTGGTAGCATACTACAGTTTCTCAATTGCAAACACCGAACCTTTCCACCACATCAGCCTACACTTAGTGCTACGCTAAAGCTGCTAAACAGCTCTATTGTTTACCGTGTAAAACCTATAATATAGTACGTACTAGAAATAACCACCTCCAGAAACCGTTAGAGAACCGGGGCCCTATTCGCTACTCGAATGCCAAGCCAAAATTACGGACCCTATCCATTAAAATCGTCCAGAAACATTAAACAAAAATAAGTCCACGAGTTTTTATTCTTTTTACAAAACATTTGGATTGGAGTGTTGCAAAACCAAGTTGAATTTATCAAGACCCAGTTAATTGTGCAAACGAGTTGTAGTGTTGCTATAAAAAATAGAAAGATAAATACGCGTGTCTTGGCATTCGAGTAGCGATTGGACTCCGGTACTCTACGAAAGTGTCACATCCTAGAAAACATAGCGGACGCTCGATAGTACAAAACAGGATGACTCTGTTCTGTTTAACATTCTGCTGCAGCGCTAAATAGCACGACACTATTTAACACAGAGCAAACTTCTCTAATATAGAGTACGAGTTATTCTATGCCTGGATAAATTGCAAGTTTAGTGGCCCTGAAGACATCGACAAGCCATGTGAATCATGTGCTTAGCTTGAGTACTAACAAGGAATCGAAAGCAGTAACCTCACATCTTGGATTCAGCGGCAAAAGCTCGCTTACCATCTCTATCACCACCTTCATTTAAAATCCAACCACGATGTCAGGAGCAACGGTAAGCTTCTTGCTCAAGTTGAGAATGGCTATCGACTTACACATCACGCACTCCAGAACCGCGAAGCCGTCTTTGCGACCCGACAATCTCTGGGGCTAATGAAATCAAAGCTCAAGGGCGCTGAGATTGGTATTGATCCTCTAACCTCTGAGAATCCCCGCTACACGTACTGACACGATCAGGTCACTCTCTCCTCAAACGCAAATCCGAAGCCCTAACAAAACGCTTCCGCGAGATAACCCGTCGCATCGATGAAGCCAAGCGCAAAATGGGTCGTGTGATGCAGATCGCAGCCTTCTCCCTTGCTGAAGTAGCATACGCGACCGGCGGTGCTGGAAACATGAGTTACGAGATCACACAGGTTGTAAGCACGGCGCGATTCCGCCTTCGATCTCGTCAAGAGAACGTCTCTGGAGTGTTTCTGCCAGCTTTCGAGTCGTATATCACCGAAGGAGCTGGTGATTTCGCTCTCACGGGGCTTGGAAGGGGTGGTCAGCAGGTGCAGCGTGCGAGAGAGGTCTATAGCAAAGCGGTGGAGACACTGGTGGAGCTAGCTAGTCTACAGACGGCGTTTGTAATTTTGGACGATGTTATCAAAGTGGTCAATCGCAGGGTTAACGCGATTGAGCACGTTATCATCCCCAGGACCGAGAACACCATCAAGTACATCAACAGCGAGCTCGATGAATTGGATCGAGAAGAGTTTTACAGACTGAAGAAGGTTCAAGGAAAGAAGCAAAGGGATAGCGAGGAAGCCGAAAACGAAAATGCTGAGAGAAGGTTGAAGTTCGAGAAGGCTGCGGAAGATGCAAACCCGAGTGAGGATTTGTTGAGGGAAGAAGAAGATGAAGATGTTATCTTTTAGTTGGGATGATTGGCAGTGTGGATTCACACTGTGACTACCACTCGTTTTCCGCTAAACCATCACGTCCATGTACTACGTCCCTGTACTCTCGGGCACTGGTAGTTGGTAAAAACACTCTAGATGGTAGAAACAGATAACATGAGGTGACCCCTCCCGATGTGATTTGATTTGGCGAGTGATTGCGTAAATATGAAGTCACCTGTTCAATTTGTGCAGTTAACACCAGCAGACCAAAAATGAAGTCTTACATCGGCCATAGACTTCAGTGCAATGATGGCTACACTACTCGGTACCCCATTGAAAGAAAACACACAGGCACGTGGAACTTGCGTATATCTCAACAGTTTAGATATACATACAATCCACAACCACAACGGCTCTACTGTAAATCCAATTTAGATTACGTGAATACGTATTTCCACCCATAACCAGCAAACTCGCAAAGGTTGCCGACTATGTTCCCTCCAACCAACTAGATACCTCAAAAAGAGCAATAGCCCTCCCGACTCTCTCCCATACACAAAAAACACGATGCAAGCAAAACAGAAACCTGACAACACGACGTGAAGAAATTTAACACCAGCTCAGTAAACTCCCATGTTTCAATCAACACCGTGCTCTAAATGTTGGCCTAAGCCTCCGTGATCTCCTTTTCTGATACAGCTGGAGGAGGCGCGGTAGTCGTGGGGGTGGGTTTCGGTGCTTGATACTGTTCTTCCTTCCATGGCCCTGCATCGCTCAACTGACATCCTCCCTCGCATTGGCAAAGTCCGCCGAAATCCTTGGGCAGATTTTCGGCCGGAATCTGTTCAAGCAGTGCTAACTGGTAGCTCCCGCCTAGAACGTTGATCTTCTGAACGGTAACAGGGTCCAAGAATCCCTTCACCATGCTAAAGGCACCCGCGAAGCCCCAAGGGGCGTTGATGATGTAGAGTTTGCCGAGGCTGTGGCATTGTTAGCATGCCATACTGGTTCATTCGTCGAATGGAAGTGAACCAACCGTTCGGGGTAGTAGTTTTGTGAGATTGCCGACACCTTCTTGAGGAATCCGTAGACCTGGGGGATGCTAGTCACTCCAACGCCTTTAAGATCCATGATGGTGCAGCAGGTCTCCAACAGCTTCCCTGCCTTTCTAGAGCAAGCAGGGAGGCGGGGTTCGGCAAGGCGCTCATACTCTAAGACTAGGTTCTGGATCATGCGTTCCTCGGTAGTGATCTTCAGCATCGCTTGGAGATCGATCTTTCCGAGTTGTTCGATATATACGGGGCGACCATCCTTATCGATCTTGTGGTAGTACTGAGGATAGTACTCAAAGACTTTCGGCTTCTCGACGTACACAAAATTGTTGACGATACCGTCGACTTTGAACTCTTTTCGCCACTTTTCGCAGTCTGTAAACCTAATCGCCACCGCGAGCGTTAGCTTGTCTAGTCTAGGCTCAAAGCTGCCGAGATACCGTAGAAGTTTCGGGCCCGTACTCGAGACAGCGGCCTTGGTGTTTGTAGTCAAGTAATGGCGGTGGTGGTGGTGCCTACATTTGCTTGGCCAAAGCAACATCAAACTTTCTTGCCCTCAAAAATCGGAGCTATGAGTAAAACTTGTCAGCAACTGTTTATATTGCACGAATCATCGATCCATCCTGCCTCTAGACTACGTACCAAAGTAAGTGTATCCAATCTCTCCGTATAGTTTTCCTCCTCGAGCTCCTTTCTCAACTGAACCACCTTCTCGTCTTGCTCTGCAGTGGTGTGTCCAGGGTGTCCTGAGCCAGACTCGGGATTGATCGTCGGGTAGGTGAAGTTATCATACTTGGGATTTGTGGCCATGGTTACTGTGTTCTAAGTTGATAAATGTTTGTTTTTCTGCAAGTTGGATAGGTCAGTAACGTAGAGTAAACAGGACAGAGGGCGGAGGCGGGGGGAATCTTAAAGAGAGACAGCGACAAAGCAAGGGGCTGTACCAATCTACTCTAATGAATAAGCGCAAAATGAGAGAGAGAGGAAACAAAAAATACGTATAACGGTCTATAAGAGCAAGCGGATCAGGGCGGGAGTTGTAAGATATCCAAGAGCAGCTATGGTTGTAGTTGTCAGGAGGTTAGCAGAAGTTGAGTTGAGCTGATTGATGGTTGTCGCATCCGAATTCCTTGGCTCTGTATATACGCTTGCGCTTGCTCACTCATGACGAGCGGCTCGAGGACTCGGAAGCAAGTTGAGAGGTCGTTTCGCTCTGCCAAGCCAAGCAGAAGGTCCGTGGAACAGATACCCGATTAATCCAAGATTCTTTCAATTTTGGATATCCGGAACTGCGTAAGACAATTGAAAATATAAACCAGGCTTCAGGCTTACAATCGTCATCATGCAAACTACTACGGCAAGAAGATTATGCTGAGTGTGAAGCGCCATAGTTCTCAGAAGACGGAGTTACCTGGGCAAGTCGATACGTCTACGCCGCTCAAGCAGAACCCCGAAATTTCCGCAGCTCCATGTCAAGTCTTCTTTGAACCATCGCTTAACTTCCGCAGCAACAAACCAGAGTTTTTGCTAGTGGCCCGGTGACATAGTTAGAGCCTTCAAGCCGGTGAAAATTTCTTTACATATGAAGGGTTCCTGCTCCATCGTGCGCAATCGAGACTTGTGATAGGCTTACGCTCCGGTACCGCTAAGTGCTACAACATAGCCACGAGTTGCAATTTCGACGTAGATTGGATTTGGATTGCACGGATCTTCCATTTGAATATAGCAGCACTTTCCCCCAATTCGGATGGTGGCGGCTTGCTCTCCCTCCCACACACAGCCTCACAATGAACCCACACTCTTCAGCGTCTTGATCCGCAAACCCCGGTTATTTATTTCAAAATCAAGACAATCCCATTTTCGCAAACCCCAGACCCAAGGTACATCGAAACACAAAAGGCAACGAGAAAAGTGACGCCGTGATAGCTGAAAGAACCTTGTTTATTTGAGGGGGATGAAACGGGAAGAGTGGGTGGCACCGATACCGGGACGACCGTGCTTGACAGGCTTGCTATAATATCACCTCCATTAGCTGCGGACATTCCCTATATTACCCCGAAGGGTACGTACTAAGAGATAGAGAACTCTGCCAAGTAGTGGCCAACCATCTCAGGCTTGATCTCAACCTGGTTGAATTCCTTTCCGGAGTAGATTCCGATAACAGAACCAATCATCTCGGGGACGATGATCATGTCACGGAGGTGGGTCTTGACGAGGTCGGGCTTCTCGTTGGGCTTCGCCTCCTTCTTGGCCTTGCGGAGCTTCTTGATCAAACCCATGGGCTTACGCTTAAGACCACGGTTGAACCTTCTGCGGGCACGGGCATGGACGAGATCTCGGAGCTCCTCGGAGGAAAGGTCCAAGAGCCTATTTTCGCCATCAGTCAACGGTATTTTCTCGAGGAGGTATGGAATGCGCGGCATACTGGTCGAGGTCGACACCACGGTATGAGAACTTGCGGAAGGTTCTGGCCTTCTTCTTCTCTGTTCTAGTGGGTTAGCGAGTCCCCATTGAAGAACGCGAGAAGGTCAAGGCATGCCCTCAGCAGCAACGGGATCCTTTGGGGTGTTAGTAAAAAGTTCTCTATTCAAACAAATTCCATCCAACTCCGGTGCGATCTGATCGAAAAACTCACATAGTCTGCGTCAGCCATTTTGATGTATCGGCGCTCGTGAAAAACTTGAGTGTAGCGGCGGGATGGCGGGAATTGTCGTCGGGCGTCGAGCGTCGGGCAGTTGTCGAGCTGGTTGGTCTTTCATGAATATGCCGTCGTTTCGCTATCTTCCCTACGCACACACACAATACGCTAGACTGCGTTTTTTAGGGCATTATCTTGGCGCTGGCATCATAAACTCTCACGCAAGAGAACATCTATGTACCTACCACGACTCAGTCATACGAACCAAAAATCAAGGACGGTCCAAGGTCATTACTACTCAAAATCTAGTATACAAAACGCAAACAATCAAAAATGCAGCAATTCGTCAACAGCATTGTCATAAGCATAACCCAAGATCCATCTCCTCAAATTACTGCAACATGGCCATCTGCTCCTTTTTCCTCCTCTCGGTATCTCTATTCAACTTTTTGAAGAAGGCGCTCTTTCCTCCCTTCAGCTCCTTATTCCTGCTCTTATTCCGCTCCATATACGCCATTGTATTACCACCAGAAAGTTCGCTGAGCTTGCCCTTTGTCCGCCTATTCCCTCCCCTGCGTCGCGCATTATAACTCAATCCCGTCGCATTATCAAAGTCATCCTTCTCCTGTGTGCCTGACTCTGCGTTCTGCAATACAACCTCTTCGAGAAGTTCTTTCCGCTCCGTAAGAGTCGAGTATGCCAGTCCCGGGAGTTTCTCGATACCCTGAAGGTGCGTAATCACCTTGAAGGCGTAGCCCTGGTCGACCAAGAATGCCTGCCGCTTTGACGAGTAATACATCTCCGCAGTGTCTTTGGAAACAAGTGAATAGAAGAATGCGTTGAATCCTTCATCGTTCCGACGTTTTGCTCGGAGTATTCGGCCGAGACGCTGAGCTTCCTGACGACGAGAACCGTAGTGAGATGATATCTGGATGAGACACGTAGCTTCAGGAAGATCGAGCGAGGTGTCTCCAATCTTGGAGAGGAAAATAGTGTTGACTTGGTCGTTAAGCTGAAAGTTTTCAAGAATAGTCATACGCTCTTGCTGAGGCGTTTCACCATAGATGAAGGCCTTATTGAGCTTGAGGGCGTAAGCTTTCAATGCGTAGACGTTATCTGAGAAAACGATGATCTTGTCGCCACGCTTTTCATGATGGTCAATGAGAAACTGGCACGCTTGGAATCTGGTTAACAATGTCAGCGAGTCATCACAACACAGCAATTTGGGCAAACGTACTTTCGGGGATTCATGATATAGTGCAATGTCTTCTTGCGTGCGTCCGGTTCATTTAGATACTCCGTATAAAACTCTGGACTCATCGGACACCACACCTCGGCACACTGCACTTTCGCGATATGGCCGAGTTCTGCCAGTTCCATCCAGTTGGCTTCGTACAGCTTCGGTCCGATGAGGAAATTGAGATCGGAGACTTTGTCATCCTCACGCAGCAGTGTAGCTGTCAATCCCAGCTTAGCATGAGAGTTGATAGACGTCAAGACTTTACGGAACATCGCAGCAGGCACGACGTGGACTTCATCGAGAATCAACAGGCCCCACTCACGGCCCATCAGAAACTGCATCATCTTCTCTGAGTCGTGAGACCGACCGCGGGTTTGCGTAACCATAGAATACGTAGAGACAATGATACCAGCATCACCTTTAAACGCTGCCTTGTTTTCTGACGTGAACACGGCAATTTGATCTGGGTCAATGTTGCTCCACTGGATAAACTGCTGTCGCCACTGAACAACGCTCATACTTCACGACATGTCAGTAAATCCAGTGAAAGAGGCAACAAATGCATAAATAATCGCAATTGAGCATATACTGGACTGGAAATTCTCACGCTGATGTGGCCAAAACTACGATACTCTTCTTGATGGTACAACCGGCAGAAATTCCGACCAATGTTTTACCGGCACCACAAGGCAAGACGATGATACCGCTCTTTGCTCGTCCGTTACCGAACATCTTATTCAAACTAACTTCTTGATACGATCGGATTCGAGCGTGCGGTCTGAGATCTATATTCAAATCGGGATTCTTTGTATCATCTCGAAACGCGTATTCTTCCGAAATCGGGAATCCCAAGGTGAAGCAGCGCTTCTGTACGGCTTCAACCGACTCCGAATGAATTTCAAACGAATGCACCGTATCTTCATCTTCATCGTCATCTCCTTCCTCATCTTCCTTAATAGCAGTGATGGACGAAAATATGTCCTCCGCCGATGTCTCTGCACCCGGTAGTGCAGCCCCTTGCGGCGGTGGCGGTGGCTGATTAGCTTGCTTGACACCAGCGGCCTCCTTGGTTCCCGGAATAACAAGACCTCGCATCTGGGGAGCCCTCTCTTTCACCACATCCCCCTGCAATCTCAGTGGCCCAATTTCTGGATCTGTGAGCAACCTTTGAAGCATCTGCGGGTCTTTGCTTTCGATGAAATATCGGTTATCCTTCAAAACTAGCTTTATTTTCCCGTAAGATTCGGTGGTCTCTTTGATAAATTTTGCAATCGACCGAGGCACGGCAATCTTCGAAAACCGTTCGAGTGTCCCAAGAAGATCCTGTGGCGTGAGTCCAGCCGATGCAACGGCGGCATATAGCGAATGGGCTGTGATCTTGTATTCGTGTAAATATTGTGGTCGCGACTGAGGTTCACCGATGGTGGTCAAAAACTCCGTTGCTCGCGGAGCCAGTGGCGAGAAACTCTCCATGATGATGGTACCATCGGGGTTGATCCATAGCGGCCGCGAGGAGTGACCAGGTTTTAGTTGCAAATGTGTATTGTCGCGGCCTTTCTTGGTGAAGAATTTTGACGCTGCATCGAATTGCTTGCTGGCGACAGCATTCTCGCCATCTCCCTGTTTAATGGTGAACTTGTTGATCACCCCTGCGAACGTAATATTAGTAACTGAAGAACAGAATCAGCACTTCCTGTGAGCTCGAACTTGACATATTCTCTTCCTCCGCGCCATCGTCACTGTCGTCAGAGTAATCATCTTGACTGTCGATGGAAGCTGCTGGTGTCGCAGTGCGCGAGCGCTTTGGACCGGCGCCAGCGGCAGCTAATAGAATTGTTAGCAAGCTTAATCAAGCGTGTCCAAGGATATGACTTGCAGCTGCTGGTACCCGCTTTTCGTTTGGGCGGCATGTCAAGTATGTTTGCGGGCGGCGGTAATTGTTGCGGTAGTTGTCAAAGATGTGAGGTTGGTTGATGAGCGGACAAGCTTTCAAGCTTATTCTAGGTGGCAATGCCTTGAGTGACTCATTAGGTTAAGTAGCTTTATTATCAATCAGATCTAATCTAACATTGGCGTACGTTTTCAAGTGGCCTGATACAACCTGCCGACATTCGGCGCCCTTCAAAATACCCGAAAATCCTCCTCCATAAAACCCCTCCAAAAAACCCCTCCAAAAGCTGCAACTCCGGTCTCGAGAATTCAATTTCCTTGGATACAATGAACACTGTAAATTACTCATCCATTTCCCTCTCCACAAACTTTGCTAATATCTTATGACGTAAATAGGTCAAATCATTCTGGTACCCCTCCTCCAGTTCGTCAGTCCTACGCCTCGGCTCACAGCATTAAGGTATGGATGGGGAGCCCTAATTGCCGCTGGCGGAGGAGCCTACTACTTCGCCAAAAAGGATATCGACGCTGAGCGACGCAGAAAGCACATGGAGCTTCAGCGGAAGCAACGTAGGACCCCGCATCGCCCACCAGCCTTCTCGTGGAAGCTGATGTAGGATTAGGTGAACAAAATATGATGTACGAGAACGAGTTCAGCTCGAGGAGTCCCGCCGCCGAGGCAAGCTCCGATCCCGCACCGACACGACATGAACCACAGACGGAAGGCCAGCTGGTACGCGAGAAATCGAAATACGAGGCTGCGGAAGTATTTCGAAGTCCGAAAGGAGATCGGTTTAGTTGATCCCGCGGGGGTGCGAAGGAGTGGTGTACATTAGTTCAAGAGGCGGGAGAAGGGAAGGAACAGTGGGTTGAGATACTCTCCATTTTGTGACATTAAGTTTTTTTCGTTTCATACAGATTTGTCCAGGAAGCTGTATTTTAAACAACTATGAAGGAAAGGAAGATTTATTGGGTTGGATAACAAGCGAAGAAGCTCTGGCAGAGAAAAAAAACAGCGATATATCAACTCCACGAACGCCTCGAAAACCATGCCGTCAGCCCCGCGATATTTGTCGATATTTGTTTAACGACAGCAATGATGGAGAGAAAGATTCGAACTAAGTGCCTGAGTCAGTACAGCCCACTAGTTATCCCTCAATCCATCTGCATACCTTTCCTCTCCTTCCTCGCCGGTTCCGCCCTTAATCTTAGACGCTGCAGGACCGGCGAATGGCAATACAAATCCAATCTATGGCATTAAGTCTCAGGTTCGGCGTGAACAGCGCAGTATGAGAGGACGAACCACCAAGTAGGAGTAAATGGCGATTGCTTGTGGGGACCTTGAGGTCTTCATTGCGTGGTGCGAGTAATGGCGGATGGTGTGGACGGGTAGTACCATTTTTGTGCTGGTGCTAAATTGATTTTGGACCGTGTATAGTATTCGCAAGGTTCAGACGGGATATATCGAAGAGCTGAGGAAACGCAAATTGGTTGAAGCTGTAAGGTGGGCGTAGCTGTATTTAAACGCGGCTAGGGGGTCGAATGATCGAATAGAGTTGAATAGAACCATCAAAGTTTTATATGTTGGTTCACTCCCCCCATAAACCCCACCATATCAGACCATGTTACACGCATGCACCTAAACGTGTTTGGGAGGTCCTGTATCGAACGGCCTGGCCTGAGAAACCGGATATATGTGTAACTGTCACATGACGCCGGCTATGTACTCAGCACAGGGTTGGGCATGGTGAAGCGCTGAAGCGTCAAAATATCTGAGCTCAGTTAGCTGGTTGGTGTGGGTGGGGCTGATTACTTCCGTATTGATTGTGGTCAACAGAACGGTAAATTGAACGGTATGTTTTCTTTATTCTGTGCTTTTGGGCTTGGTGAAGTGGAAAATTGATAGCTTCCGAACCATAATGATTGATACACATCATGATTGAGATTATGGCCTTACATTTTTGGAGAACACTGTGTCTGCACTTTCACAAGTCAGTCGCTTCCTAAAATTGGCACATAGCGAGCTTGATAAGGACGAAGGGCATTTCTTGGCCGAGTGACTTATAAGCGTTACGGCTGGAGTTCCCCGTTGAGCACAACCGTTCCAACAGGCAAGGATGGCAACTGCTCCAAGCTCCTTTCACGTCAACCCCAACACATCGGAAAAAGATGCTTGACCTAGACTACTCCGACAGCGACGCCTCCGATTTCGAGCAGAAGATAATCGCGTCCGCACCCGCACCCACGCGTGCAGCTTCGCCGCCGCTGCCCAAACCGTCAGGTCTTTCCGCGCTCCTCCCAACACCGAAATCGCGAAAACACAAAGACCCCACTGCCGATAAAGACGCGCCAAAGAAGATTGTCGTCACCCTACCAAAGTTTGACGAGGACGGTGAAGATGGACGACCCGCGAAGAAGGCAAGAACTGGAGGGATGTCGGGGTTGAGTGCCTTGTTGCCGGCGCCCAAGCGATCTGGCGCGGCAAAGAGAGAAAATGGCGCATCCGCAGCAACGAGTGAACTAGTTGACCACGTAAAGGATGCAGAGTCTGGAAGCTCAAAGGCAAGCGAGAATGCAGCGGAGCAAACGGAACTGGAGGTCGGGAAGGCAACTAGTGCGAGTAATACAATGTTTGTACCACAGTCAGTTGCGAGGAAACCGATACAGCCTATGAGCGCGTTTAGGAAGAAAGGGGCTGTTGGTGCAAGCGGGAAGCCAAAGGTGGAACCGTCAAAACCAAAGGTTTCGTTGTTTGGATCAGGTTAGTTGGATACCTTCGTTTTTCTTGGAGCTTTTGTTGACAAATCATTACGGAATAGCTACAACAGTGGCGAGCAATCCTAAATTGAAAGCTACCAGTTCAATATCGGCCGGAGAGTACAAGCCTATCATGCTAGAAGCAGCAAAGCCTATTCGGAAACCGGAGGAGGAGACAGAATATCTCGATGAAGATCCGGGCTTTGATGCGGGCAGCGCAGCAAGTGTACAACAAAGCTCATATGCCGCAAGTTCGAGTGTTACTCAGCCCCAAGACCTCGAATCATTGGCACGCGAAGCAGGTCTGGACCAGAACGCAGTAGGTGTCTTTCTGGATGTGTTTTAAGGTGGCGGCTACTGATTGCAAGAAGATGCGACAGTTATATGGAAGACATGGACCTGGGAAAGAGCCCATCAAATTCGCCACATTCAGCGTCGACGAAGAGTATAACCAGAATGAGAGGGACAGAGAATCGGGTCTAGCACAAGAAGTGAAACCAGTCAGGACTGTTGCCCCTGGACGACACCAGCTTCAATCATTGCTCAATGGTGAGTGCTTCTTGACCTTTATACGGATTGCAATTGTGATACTGACTGGACGGTTTTATGCAGTTGCACAATCACAGCGAGGCGCTTTGGAAGAGAGTTTTGCTCGGGGAAAGTCGAATCGGAAGGAGGCTGCATCGAGGTATGGTTGGTGAGGGTATTTACATACCTATCGACAGAATGATGGAGGATTTAATTGTATATATCGAGTATGGGTATTGAACCTTGAGATTTGGCGAGATTTACTCAGTTCAGTTTGTGATTCTAGTGCCGAATGAGACTAACCCCAACCCACGCTGTTTATGTATTCTTGCTTGCTCATGTCCTCAGCCTCCCATCCACTCCCTCCTCCCTTCACCTCACTTCACCTCTTCATCTCTAACTTCCTGTCCTTCCATCTTTCTTCGTTTAACGCATTCCATCATTCAGTTTACGTTGTCAGATAATTTTCTTGCGTCCTCCTCACTTCTTTATATTGTAGTGTTTCAAATTTCCAAATCTCTCAGCTATCCTACTCTTTTCTGCGTATCCATTCCTCTCAAGATGTCTATTTGGGACAAGAATTCGATGTACAACCCCTTCAAGAACTGGCCCTTCTCTGCTTCTCCTTCTCCTGTTAAAAGTGGAGGACATCCTGCGTGCTCATGCCCTATTGATGTGGATGGAATCCCGTTTAGCCCCGATGGCCGCAAGTGTGATGCGGGACTCATGCACGGTTATCCTGTTGGAGTCGACTTTGCTCCTCCCCGCCAGATTCCAGCTGTTAGGATTACTCGTCCTGACGAAAATGATTCAAAGCCCGCAGACATGAAGACGGCTATTGACTCTCTCAAAGCTTGCAACTCGTTGAGGGTCAAGAAAGATTCAATCAAGCAGAGGGTGAATGGAAAAGAAAACAACATCACAGGACCCTCGAACAGAAATGTTGGATCTGGAACTACAGTGCTCCAGGCTACGAACCACAAGGAGAACGAGAATCCACACAAAGCTTCGTCCCAACTAGCCCCTCAAGACATCCACAATGTGCAGCATCATGTCCGAGTTCCCATGGGATCAGTTGTCAATCGTTCAGTTTCTATGTCTACTGCCAACTCATCTGACAGAGCTACTGCAGTTAGCTGGAAGAATGGCTCTGTGGGGTCTGACAGCCAGACTACTCTGAGTTCCATCGAACCGGAGAAGGAACCTAAGGGCAAGGAAAAAGCTGTTTGGACAAACGACTCGCCTGAATCAATTTCCAAGTTTGCCGAGAATACTTTCGGATCTACTGCGTCAGTTCATGGATCTGATGCCCCCAAAGATACCAATGTTACCTCAGGGTCTCGCGGGGTGCGTAAGACTTCTAGATATGGAAAGATGGTCTTGGGCTGTTCACAGTGCCTGTTTGACCCGAAACTGAAGGTTGTTCCATGCGGTTGCCTTATATGTATTGAGTGTGCTGGAAGGTTCTGGGGTACTGTATCTCATGGCAGTGAAGTGTACTGTGGATGTAGTGAAGTATGCACATGTTTTCCCCGTTTAGCTGATCTCTACTAATACACAACCAGCGTGTATGGAACATGATTAGTCTCGAGCCTCCGGGTTATCCAATCCGCCCAGGACAAGATTCTATTGCACAGAGTCTCTATTCTCCAAGCACTGTCTACTCGCCCGCATCTTTTGTAGCCTCGCCGGTGTCATCGACTGGAGCGGTGCAATTCTCTAGTCCCACACCTGCCAGCCGTTATTGCTACTCGCCTTTAAAAATAGAAAAGACCATTGCCACCCCTGAGCCAGTCATGTCAGCTGCTCATCTCACTACAAACATGGCTGCTCCCCTTAGCATGGCGGCCAACCCCAATGCAGCCAACATGAGCAATATGTTGATGATGGACGCCGAGACAGCTATTCAGAACGCACCTTTTGTTGACCTCGGAAGGAATTCTTTGCCCCAGAATTGGAGCTGCGTCAAGATTGGTAATGTCTGTTTCCCTGCATTCACAGATATAATTTCACGACTGATAGTCTAGACAGATCCCTTATAACGTCACCTCAGAAGAGCTGCTGGAATTTCTCGGCAAGAATTCCAATATTGTGCCAGAAGATTTTGGAAGCATTGGTGTTCATGTCATAATGGATAGATCTACTGTAGGTTCTTCCTATGGGAATTCTAGAACATTTACTGATGACACAGGGAAAAACTATGGACGCATACGTAGAGTTTATGAATGCGAAAGATGCTTGGAAATGTGTCTCCCGCCGTCGTTCTCGTGTTCTCGGCAACAGACACCTCTCGCTGGACGTTGTTGATCCAGCAGAGCTCATGAAAGACGTTTTCCCCAGGGCGAAGGGGATCGTTTGGGATGGCGTTATTCCAAATATTTCCCCAGATAAATCGGAATTTGGGGCCAAAACTGAGATCATATCCCGCGAAGAACTTGTGTTGATTGTCAACCATGCCAGGACACCTCACCGAGTATAACCCTACGAGTAATTGTTTCTCAAGCATGAGACTAATCTCTAGCAGAGTCCGTTTAGCCGCAAGTGTTTGCAGAGGCCATTCCAGTCACTCATGTCGATTGTCTCGAAATTTCCATGGTTTTCCATCGATCTTTACACCATCCAGCAACGCGATTACATCTATCAGGCATTATTTTCCGCCATCGACATTCTAAAGCGTCAGATCAAACGGGGAAGGACGATGCCTAATTTGGATCTTGATTTGCTTAAATCTTTGCTCCGTGTGGGAATCAGGTGCTCGGGATTTACGGATACCCAGAAGTACGAACTGGTGAAGGCAGCTGAATTTGGGGCTGAGGGCATTCAAGTGGATGCTGACATCAATATTTTGAGTGGGTTTGAAGCACTCGGAAAGGCTGTTGGTGCTGAGAGGAAGGTATTGGAGGTTTGTTCCTGTTTCTTGATGCATTCAAGAACATATACTAACTATCCTCAGTTTTATGCCCTCCTTCTGGAGTTGTCAGTTTCACCGTTTCTCAGCGAGCCTTCTCCACAAGGACTTGCAGCTTCCGAGTTGATTAAGTCCAAAAATACCGCCAAACAACCTCCTGAGGAAAGCAAGAAGTCTTACCTTACCATGGCAGAGGCCACGGCTATGGAATGGGCTACCATCGAAAAGGCCGTACGCACTGTTCTTCCGGGGAAGTTGCACCATACTAAGAATCTCAAGAAGTGCACCACCAATGTTTCCCTTGAAAGGTATGCGAAGTCGTGAGTAGAAATGTACCTGAGGATAAGGCAAAAGAATCGATACTTTGTTCATACATAGCACTTGCTGTTTTAGCTAACTTATTGTATTTGTGGTTCAACCGGACGAAATGAAGATTGTATGATAACTGGTGGACAGTTTTTGCTGAAGATGTTTACATTTTGCAGGTTTCGATTGTTTGTCAGTTTTTCATCCGTATTTACACCGGAACAAAGGAAATGGGGAAGGGAGTTGTTGGTCTGATTCTTCACATAAAGGACAGTAACCGGCTATATCTTTACATGCTTATTATGATGATAACGGAGCTAAGTTAATGGTGAGAGATAGAGGGAGATTGAAATCATGTTACTATTCGTGGTATCCATGTCTGCTAAATGGGATCGAGCCTGCTTACAACGGCCATGAATAATTTCTTGATCTATTCTCACAATGCAGAAGTTGCTGTCGGGCTCACGTGTTGGGGAAGAAATGTAACCCGTTGCTCTCTATGGAAACCTTAACCTTTATAGCCCTCCAATAAGCCGTTTGGACACCGGTACTAGCGGGGATTGGTGGGAAAAATGAGTCTTTGGACGTTTCAGTAAAGCCCACGCTTGGTTTGTGTAGCACATAATACGACTGCTCAGCCCCTCTCTACAACTACACTCCTTACTCACCCATTGGTTGGACAGAGGTCACCAACCTGCCTATCTTTCTATCAGTACATAGTAACGAGCTTTCCCCTTGGCTTGCAGAGTACCTGGGCCGCGGATTGGAATGGATGAGAGAACACATGCAGTCTGTGACGAGAACGTTAAGAAGGCATTTCCTCGCCCGATGATAAATGGTCTTGTAAGGCATCCGGCTCCATCACGGGCAGAAGCAATGGAAAGGAAAGTCCAGATGGAAGGGGAGAAGTTGAGGTAGGATGTTGCATCTGAACCCGTTCATTGTCTTCGGCGCCAGCATTTGGGTCATGTGGAGACGGAAAGGCTAGATCGGTGTACCTAAATACTCATAAAAACTGATGGGCTGGTGGTCTTTGAGACTTACTAATGAGAGAAGCAATACTGTCTATTATATTTGTCTACCCTGGGCACCTGCCCTTTCTCTACCCGTGCCGTCTATGATATCTAGCCCTCCCCCCATCTACTTCTTCTTCCCCAACCCCCCCGCAACATTCGTCGCCTCCTGGATCGTCCTAGCAATAACACTCCGAACCCGTCCATCCTCCATCGCCAGCAACCCCGCAATCGTGCACCCGGCAGGCGTACTAACCTGCTCCCTAATAATCGCCGGATGCTGCCCATCAAGCACCATCTTTGCTGTCCCCAGCATCGCTACCCCCCCTCATTAGCCCCTTCCCCCCCCCTAAGTTGGGGGAAACATACTCTGCGCCACCATAGTAACACTCTCCTGCCTCGGCACGCCCATCATAACCCCCCCATCCGCCATAGCCTCTACAACAAGCGCAAAGAAAGCGGGGCCACTCCCGCACAGCGCTGTGGCAGTGTCCATATGTTTCTCGTCCAACACGAGTGTCCTTCCAATCTGGTTGAACACCCAGACGACCATGTCACGTTCCTGCGCTGTGACTTGGGGGGAGGGCGAGATGACAGTCATGCTTTCACGCAGCTTTGCAGCTGTGTTGGGCATGACCCGGACTACGCGGGTGCTAGGGGGGACGAGGGATTGCAGGTCCGAGGTTTTTACCCCCGCGCAGATGCTGATTAGGAGTTTCCCGTCGAGCGCGGAGGACATGCCGCGCGCGCTGAGGATGTGCGCTACCATGTATGGTTTGCACCCCAGGAGGACCATGTCCGCACTTCGCACACCGCTCACATTGGAATCGGTGAGGACTGTGACGGAGCTGGAAAGGGTGAGGGGGACGAGGGCGGACTGAATGCGACTTGCAGAGTGCTTTCTGGTTATACAAGCGGTGAATTGGGTAGGTGCGAGCGTGGGTATATCGGTGGTTTTTGAGAGGGAGAGGGCATCTAGAACCCCGCAGAGTATTGCTGTACCGAGGGTGCCGCAGCCGAGGATGGCAAGCGTCAGCGGTTTTTCGGGGGCGCTCATGGTGGAAATTGTTGGACCAATCCTGGTCCAGAGGGAAGCGTACGTCGACTTATGGTGCAGCTGCCAAATGGTGATGCGTATATTGACTTGTCTATTCATCTAATTGACACGACACAAGAAGTAAAGTGCATGCGGCTCCGCTGCTCAACCCTAACCCAACGCCACGTGATAACAGCACTCAAAGTCCGCCCAACAGAAATTGAGGTGTTAGGGTGCTGTCTAAGGCTGAAGAACAGATTTCATAGAGACGAGATGGCCGCTGGTAGATAACGAATGATATCAATACTAGAGTAGAGTAACAACAATCCGAATGATATCAATAATAGAGTAACAACAATCCGAAGGATAAATAGGTACATTAAATAACGAACAAAACTGCAAAGGGGTTTCGAAAGGACAAATGCTATAATATCAAACCTCATCATCTCCACAAACAAAACTCTGCGAAAAGAAACGAAGAGAGCCTCATATGTACTCAAAATGACCCCGCTATATACCATCCTCCTCATCCTACAAACCCTGATAAAACAGCCTCCTCCACCCCAACTTCTCCTCTTCTTTCTCACCCTCAATAGCCCTCTGCACCTCCTCAAACGGCAGCTTAACCTTATGATAAATTTCCGTCGGGATCCACCCGATATACGCAACATTCCCGAAGCCACCAATCCAGTACACCGACTTTACCTCGAACCTAACCCAGTAGCTCTCATGAATCTTATTACCAGGCGTCCACAGCCTCGCATCCGGGTGTCGAAGCGTAAAACACTTCTTGACGCGCTCCGCTTCGGGAGAGTCCGGTGGGACCGTGGAGAGCGTTCCGATAAGCGCGACTCGCGGATGCGCAACTGGCGAAAACATGTGCGGCCTGTGTAGCCGGACCGAGAGGGAGATCGAGGAGTTATTGGTGGCGGCGTTGCGGAAACTACATACTTCTATGAGCTCGGATAAGAAGTGCGGGGAGCTGCGTAGCTTACGAGGTAACGATCTTCATCCCGAGGAGAGTGGGGTTTCCGTCTTCAGAGCAGTCAGCATAGTAGTCCATCAGCCCGATCGGCTGTCCCTCGAGTCCATGGCGCTCGCCGCTGGGATAAGTGGTCGAGAGTGTTGCGACTGTTTCGGAGAGGAGGAGTTTGCGGGCTTGGATTGCAGCTTGCTCGACGGTTGGCACGGAGGCGGTTGAGAGGTCGACGATTTCGGCCCAAGGGCTGGGGTTGATGTCGTCAGTTTCTGCTGGGAAGGCTGTGGTTAGGGCGCTCAGAAGGAAGGTGGCGAGGATGGGCAGGTACATTGCGGCGGCGGTGGTGTTGAGGGGTTGTTGTGCGGGAATCAGATTAGATTGACGTCAACGGGTGCTGATCAGTGGACCTCGGGAAAAGTGGGGCCTGAGGGTCGGAATCTCGAAATGTTTGTGTCGGTCATTCTATGTGTTTGTGGAGATGATGGATGAAGAAGAAGAGGGAATATCAACAGAGTTTCATGTACCGACGTGGGGCTGATGTTGGTGTTCACCTTGCTAATAAGCTCCCCACTTCCGCCATTTTCAATCCATCAAGAGCCTCCGCTGTCAGAACGTCACACATTAATCAACCACAACCACAACTACCGTCACTACATCCTATTGTTAATATCCCATCATCACCAACACATTCCCCAGTTTCTACTCCCAAATTATTCTCTCGGTTCACTATCATGAGTGACACCGAAATCCCCAGTATGTTCTTTCGGCCCACCCCAACGTTGCAACCTTAACCCCGCCACAACACTTTGCATCTCACTAACCATTTAATTCCATCTCTGCAGTCATTGTCAAGCACAATGGAAAGAAATACGATGTGACGGTCGATACTACGAGCCCGGGCGAGATGCTCAAGATTATGCTCTTCTCCCTCACCAACGTCGAACCGGAGCGCCAGAAGATCCTGGTGAAGGGTGGCCAACTCAAAGACGACACCGACATGTCAAAGCTCGGCCTCAAACCGGGCCAGAGCGTGATGATGATGGGAACGCCTTCCGGAAAAGTTATCCATGCCCCGAAGGAGAAGATGAAGTTCGTCGAGGACATGACCGACGCCCAGCTCGCACAGGTGGAGGGTGCTACTCCGTCCGGCTTACAGAATCTCGGAAACACTTGCTATCTGAATTCTACACTCCAGGCTCTGCGGTACATTCCGGAGCTGCAGACAGAGCTGCAGAAACACCGTGGTGATGGGGGGGCCGGTAAGTTCGGAAGTCTTGGTAGCGGCTCGAGTTCTCTGTTTGGGCTGGGCGGCATGGCTGAAGGGGCCGATTTAACGACGGCTTTGAGAGATCTTTACAAGCAGATGGGAGAGACTAGGGAAGGAATTCCCCCATTGGTGTTTCTTAACGCTTTGAGGAAGACGTTTCCACAGTTTGCACAGCAGGGGAAGGATGGAAGGTATTCCCAGCAGGATGCGGAGGAGTGTTACTCCCAGATTCTCCACCAGCTCCGTACGAAGCTCAGGATTAAGAACGAGAACGAAGACACCTCATTTGTTGATAAGTACTTGACTGGAAAGTTGAGCTCGACGCTAGTGTGCACCGAGGAGACGCCCGATGAGATGCCGATTGAGTCTACTGAGGATTTTGTCAACCTAAAGTGCCATATCACCATGCAGACCAACTTCCTGAAGGACGGTATCCTGACAGGTTTGAAGGAGAAGATTGAGAAAAACAGCCCTACACTCGGTCGAGACGCCCTCTATGAGAAGACCAGCCGAATCACCCGCCTACCCAAATATCTAACTGTATGAATTCCCTCGCCCCTGTAGATATTCCCCGAGGGCATGCTAATAATCGATTTATACAGTGCCACTTTGTCCGCTTCTTCTGGAGGCGCGATATCAACAAGAAAACCAAGATCATGCGCAAAGTCACCTTCCCCTTCGAACTCGACGCAACAGAATTCTGCTCCGACGAACTCAGAAACAAACTCATCCCAGTCCGCGACACCCTCCGCGACCTCCACAAGGACGCCGTCGACCGCGAGCGAGCCCGCAAGCGCATGAAGATAACGCAGGCCAGTCCCGACGACATCGCAGGCGGCAACGCCGGCGAAGGCGGATTCGGAGCCAGCAAGGGCAAAGGAACCGATCTCCCCGGCGAAGACAGGACGAAGGAAGAAGAGGCCGCGCGCGCTCGGTACGAGGAGAAGATCCCAGATTGGGCGGAGGAGCTCAAGGACAAACTCGATCCGGAGATCATGAAGGATGAGGGCTGCAACCCGAGCGGCTTGTACGAGCTTTTCGCGGTGGTGACGCATCAGGGTGCCAGTGCGGACTCGGGCCATTACTGCGCTTATGTCAAGAAGGATGGCGGGGATGGGAATATGTGGTATTTCTTCAATGACGATTCGGTTACGGAAGTTGATCAGCAGAAGATTGAGACGCTGTATGGTGGAGGTAAGAACACTCGCCCACACACCTTGCAATCCCGTGTGCTAATGTGTGAATAGGTGAGAGCCACTCGGCTCTGATCGTGCTCTACCGCGCGTTCTCGCTTTCTCCTCCCGCCGAGAAGGAGAAGAAGCTTTCGTTGTAAGGGGATTGTGCTTCGATTGAATATGGGTGGTTGGTGTAAAATCCGGCAGCTATTTAAACTTAGAAACCGGCGGCGTTTTCTTTGCTTGTGTACTTATCTGAAGAAATACAACTTGGGAGGAAAAATAAACAGACTTGTGTGTGGTTACTTTCCTGCCCAACTCACTCATAGTTTTCACAGAAACCCCAGCTCCATAAAAGATATCATTCCGTAACCCATGAATGCTCTAAACGGGACTTATTAACTACAGACAACAAACAATTTCAACAACCATGCTAGCATGCGCATAAAAGTACACTCCCCCCAATCCAATCCAATCTACAGATACTTAAACCCCACAACCTCATCCATAACATACCGATAACTCCTCCCCAAACTCCCCGTCCACCCCCCCTCATTCTTCCCCGCCGCCGCCGTCGTAGCCACCACCCCCCTCCCCCCCCCAGCCCCAACCAAAGCATTAGTCCACCCGCTCAGCCACCCCTCCTTCTTCGCAAACTCAACCTGTTGAGGGACTATAAGCTTCGTACCGGGCATGTGTTCGGACAGCAAATCCTGCGGCGCAGGGGCAGGGTCTTCAAAGACCTGAGCGGCCGTGGGCCGCCGTTGCTGCGAGAAGCTCGCCCTGCTGCCCCGCCTCTGCGCGGGCTCGGTGGCGGCGGCGGCGGCGACATCCATCAAGAACGGCAGCTCCGCGGGGACGGAGCCGTCGCCGTCCCAGCGGGTGATGGCGATGGTGCGGCCGCCAACGGACAGCTCGGCCCTGCTCGCGCCGTCCAGCGCGCGGTCCGCCGCCTCGCGGTCGCGGAACGTGATGCGCACCCAGCCGTTGCCGCTCATGGGCTGGACCATGCGGGTAGTTTTGTAGTCGAGCAGGTGGCGCGGGACGATTTCGGGGTCGGAGAACTTGCTCTCCGTCTCGGGGAGGCCCGAGTAGGGTTCCAGGATTGGGCCGTAGTATCGGCGCAGGGCGCGGATGAGGTCGGGGAAGCGGTCCTCCGAGAAGTTGGAGACGCGGACCTGGGTCGGGGTCCATTCTGCGGTTGCGTCGGGGGCGGCTTGGGGGGGGGTTGTTGTGGGGGGGGAGGTGGCGGAGTAGGTGTCGTAGATGGAGG
>Ga0307514_10001268_pt1 | contig 33007 bp, 29 predicted proteins | sample 16_EM_MG_FD_203088 | JGI IMG/M metagenome (GOLD analysis project Ga0307514, IMG submission 203088) | Populus trichocarpa ectomycorrhiza microbial communities from riparian zone in the Pacific Northwest, United States - 16_EM | ecosystem: Host-associated > Plants > Roots > Unclassified | place... | reverse complement strand
CTGCGGGGGACGGTGACTTCACCGTCCCCGGCCGTCTTTACCGTCCGTCCCCGTCCACATTCAAAAAGACGGCACCGTCTCCGTCTGGCCCAAGGACGGACGGCGGCAAGCCGTCCGTCCCCGTCCTTAGTGATCCCGGACGGACGGGACGGCTGATTTCACTGTTCCCATTTACCGTACGAGAGGTACTGCATGGATCTTTAGCCTTTCCGAAGATTCATTTTGTTTGACATCAAAAACTCCTTTGTCGACAGTCCTCGCGGCTGTGATGCTGATGTCACAGTATTGCGGAGCTATCTCCGCCATCGCATTCTGGGGCATGATTGCCGTGATCGCGCCCCTGGCGTTCCTTCTTACGTTCATGCTCCTAATGTGGGCCGGGGCCTGCAGGTGGAAAAGCGCTCTGTTGATTGCTGATGCAGTTTCTTGGTCCATCTTATTGGGGGGTGGCATGCTCTCGTCTCTCCTTAAAATTATGCGTAACTCAGTCAAGCTCGATCCCGTCATCGGGGCAGCGACTGGGCCGGCAGGCACTTTGTGACTCTGCGTTTGGGGTTGGACAGTGTCCTACATTCTGGCCGGAATTGGTGTTGACTTAGGTTTAGGTTTGGGTTCGTGTTGTGGTTCAGGCTGCAGTGTGAGTTGCAGTTTGGGTTTGGGTTTTTGCTGCTGCTGCAGCAGCTGGGGCTTCTCTGGTTCTCCATCCTGCGTTGCCCCTGCATGCTGTGAGGCCTCTAGCCCTCCCCCGTCCTGACTAGCGGTCTCGTCAGTTCCTTCCATTCTCGCTTCTTGGGCCGGGACCGCTTCGCATACTCTTGCTATGGCCAGCACATCTGCGGTCATGTCAGCGATGCCCGTCCCCCATAGTACAATCTCCTTGTGGTGCTCATCCCACTTCGTCTCCCTATCCTCCAGCCATTCTTTCATGCCGGGGTATTGCACCTCTCCACCCGCTGCGTGCGCTACTAGTATTACGAAACATAAGCCATATCCAACTCAATCATCGTAGCCCTGCCATTGCCGTATTCCATCCATCAGCCAGACCAAGGCTTATGCAGGTCGATGCAGGCTTTTTAAATCACGTGCAGGCCGGCCGGCCGGCCGGGCCGCTTAGGAACACTGGTGCAATCGAGGGTACATTTCATTGCTGTGGACGTCACAGCAGTGCAGATTGCATGTGTGGAGGAGGCCGTGTCTCCCCAACTAGAACATTACATTTTACACAAAAACCCACTGGGAAATCCCCGCAGAGATCTGAAACATTCAAAGCCCGAACGGCGAATACTGGCGGGGATTCGGTCAATAATTGAGATCGATATGCAGGTAAGGATACAGCTCTCTGCGTAGATACAAAGTAGCATGAGGGCAGTGAGAGAGAAGATGACAGGAGAAACGGGACGGCGAGGAGGATGAGAAACTTGTTGAGGAAGAGAAGAACTGGTCAGCAGCAGAGGTACATGCTGAGACATCGATCAAGTGTAACTGTCGTTGCACCACAGCATTGGGAGATGTAGTGGTAATTATTGCCATTAGTGGTGTTAGGAAATAATATTTTATGCCAGTTAGTTCACGGAGCACTGAACTAACTGATTCATTCATGGAAAGTGGGACTCCATTAACTGACCAGTCACTCCATGGAGCAACAAACTCCACGAAGTAACTAGAGCAGTTGATAAGAGTGTAGGTTCGACAGTGACGAGAGTTTACTGGGTTGAAGAAAAGCAAAGACTTGATGAGGAGGCGAGAAAGATGGAATAGCAAGCTCGGTAAGGGAAAAGTAAGACAAAGGAAGTACAGGTGAGGTTAGGAAACATGGACGCAGAAATGGATGAGCTAGGATCCGAAGTAGCAGTCACAATGAAGGAACAAGTACAGTTCCTAAAAGAGATGGAAGTTGAACGATCAGTCCTGGAGGAGTCTAAGCACGCCCCATGCATTGAACAAGGTAAGAGAAAAGAAATGATCAGTCAGCAGTACCAGAGCTGGGAATTGCCAGACTCAAACCCTGGAGAAAAGACAGGAAGGGAAGCTGTTAGAAAGGGTGGAGGTGATTGACGAGTTGATCCCAGAGGAGTTTCTCGAAAGGAGGTGATACGAGATGACAGTACAAAGATTATTCAAGAGATGGGAGCCCGAAAAGGAAAAGCTAGCGTGAACCACGGGATGAAAACAGGACGGGAATCCCTTTCACAAACCGTCCCGTGTTTGTTCCAAGACGGGATTTCTCACGGCCAGGCAAATCACGGTATGCGGACGAGATTATCACTATCGTTCAAAAATCACAAAAACGGCCACCGCGAAAGAATGGTACCGCGTAGTCAAGATCGGACACTCGAGGATAGTAGAACTCATTGAGTAGATTAATCGCCGTCTAATAAGCGTCCATATCGAGTAAATATTCGTAGAGTTGGCATGCGTGGATGGTGGGGGAGATAGCAGGGGAGGATTCCATCAACTCCCACCATTCACCCATGCCAACTCCACGATTATTTGTCCGATCAGGACGCTTGCTAGACATCAAAGGATCTACTTAATGAGCTCTAACACCGCCGCTTGTCGGATCTCAATCCCGCAGAGCCATTATTAAGCGGTGGAAATTTCGGTCGATTTGACACAAAATACTGTCCAATCCGCCCGGGATATCAAATTTTGTTCATCCCAAATCCCGTCCTGGGATGGGATGAACGACCTTAAAAACCGTCCCGCTACCATCCCTTGGTTCACGCTAGGAAAAACGAAGCATAGTTATAGATATGATTTGGTGAAAAGAAGAGGAGATGCTATCGCGATGAAGGTTCGAAAATCAATTGCAGTGAGATATTACGAACTGAAATCTGGACATGGACTGATCGTGGTATATTAAAGCGCATCTGAAAGAGGGAACATACAAAATGTTGGTGGTGTGGACATGAGTATTAGAGCAGGCTTCCCAACGGTCCGAGGCGACTGGCGTCTTTCGGGGCCCCGAATGACGGTCCCGCCCGGGGCATGCATTTCGGTGGCCTGGTCAGTCCCGGTACGGAATCTCAATACCTAGGGCCCGATATAGATGACAGTAGTTTTAGGATACGGTTTTAGGATATTAAGCTAGGGTCTATACGAACTTCAAATCCTGGATGCGTTTGAATGCTGCCGCTGGGTGCCTGATGATGCAAGGGTCCACATGCAGTCTGCGACTGGATGCCTGAAGGAATGAGCAATTATACTACGAAACCGCGGGCTGCCTGAATGCTAATTGTGGTGAAATGCGGTGATTTAGATAAATCAAGCAAATGAATACAAATAGAAATACGAAAGCTCTATGGGGTCCGAACGATATTCACCTGTATAGGCAGGCAGCCAAAGTCCCTGAGCGAGCCAGAGTAGACATATTCTTGGAGATAAGAAGTACGCTGCATCCAACCCCAATTGAACATCACACTCCAAATGTCATTCATCTAATGCGTGGGCCCTTAACGGAACGATTCAGATTTTCTATACTCCATCACTGTTCGCCCAGAGATTTAGAAGGTCTGCATATCAATGATTCTACCAGTCCGGGCGGACACGGTCTGGGGTAGGGCTCAGTACGGTCCGGTCCAACCGTTAGGTCGGACTGGACCGAGCCCAAGACTGGCATTCTGGGACTGGACGGGCTTGGTCTGGACCAGTCCGCACACGCTTGCAATTTCGACATTGTTTCTTAGTCAAGTACCACTGAAAGCATAACTCATCCTCACATTTATCACCGCACACCTCTGGATACCCACTCTGGGTGAAATTATGACAGTTCTGTCTGTATATTTGGTGCCATCGAGATATATTTCCCCCATTAAACGACCAATACAGTGAAAAAAATACCCTAAACCTGGACACTGTGCTGGACTGGTCCAAATCAGTCCAGGCCAGTTCAGTCCAGGTCCAGAAAAAGTGGGCATTGGTCCGATTCCGGTCCAAAAATTACGCGGACTGGATTGGGCTAGACTTGGACGGACCCGGTCTAGACTGGTGGAATCATTGCCAGTGCATATACCCTTCTCCATTTACATGTGCGATCCAACGTTAATACCCTGGGAAACAGTAGACGCTACACAATCTCAGATCAGCGAGCTCGCTTGGGGGATGATATTATTGAGGCTATTGAGTGTTTGAAATGGTGGTTCCGGGAGGAGATATCTTGTGGAGATTCGAAAGATGTTACATATACAGACATCTGAGAGCATGTTGATAGACATGCAGACGGAAGCGGAGGAGCAACAGTTGTGAATGGAGGAGGCTTGGTAGTGAGCAGAGGGTCTTGTTTGTTTGTATGTTATCATGTTTGTATTATAGTATCGCCGTGCGCAGTACACACAGCTAGATTGCAGGGCCCTACAGTCTTTTCGTCCGTGGCTTTGCTGCCCTAGTCCTAAACAGTCCTTAGTTTGCTCGCCCCGAAAATTGTCGTCCGGTCAGGGGCTTACATTTGCCCGGACAGGACGGACTATTTGGAAACCTGTATTAGAGTAGACACCATATGTTTAAATGATGCAAATGGTGGAGACGAGAGCAAAGGGATTTCTGGAAGGGGGATGAAAAAGGGTTGAAGATGAAAAAGATCCAGATACTGATGTCTCTTGTTTTTGTGAAAGAAGAATGTACGCAGGCACTGTTGGATTTTCTATCTTTTACAGATGGCGGCAGAGCTAGTGGAGGGGTGGATGAGGCGAGAACTCAGATCACGAGGAGGCAAGTGATGGAGAGGTGTAAAAGCTGATGTTGTTTTTGGCGGTTTCTTTTGTTTTGGGGAATGTTGGAAATGGTAGCGGGCGCTGTGAGAAGGTCCAAAAGCGATATCGTTCTCTCTACTCTAGCGGTCTCTCTATATACAGAATGACAAGGCCAAATTGGCCGCTCCGCCATCGGGCGGACTCGGGCCCGGGGTTGAGCGGATTTCCAATAGGGAATAAGGCTCGCGATTTCACTTTTGTTTCTTTGTGTTACAGGAGAAGCGGGGAGGAAATACGTGAGGTATATGCCATGGCCGCTAGCGGCCGAATGCAATATGATTACAAACAAATAAGAACCCTAGAGAAAACCGAATGTCCTCCGCCCTCAACCGGGTCCGTCAAGACAACCGGGTAATGCTCCTCTACCCCCCACCAACAAACCTAGTGTGAACTACGGGACGAAAACGGGACATGCACATCGTCCTGTGGAAATGCCAAGTCAGGATTTCTCCAGGCCAATATATACAAAGTATGTGGACGGGATTATCTCCGCTGCAGTCCGATTCTCTCCAAGTCCCATTCCAAGTCCTCATTTGGGTGGGTGGATCCGTCCGGGGCATGTGTCGGTTGCCCTAGCGCCCTACACAGGAACCAGTAGGGGATTGGCGGTTATTGGGAGTAGACATTTGGGGTGCTACCAGATGTGAGCATTAAACTAGTGACAGTGCGCCTTACAGCAAGCGGTTGAGGTGCCACAATGCCGGTGGAGGGTGTGAGCTTGAAAAAGTGGTAAAAAGTAACATGATTCCTACAATTCCCATAATTGGCTTTTGTATGTCATCACATCACAAGGGAACACGCAAGTGGAAACCACAAGGCACTCCGAAAAATATGTTTTCATATTTCTGCTAGTTCTCTCTCAGAGTTGGCCCGAACTCGCCTCAGTCTTCTGCGGGCGTGGGTTGCTCGCATGGTCGCCATAGTTACCTCCCCCAACCAGGTAAATTTAGTGAAATTGAATTTCGTGTCCTCGTGTGTTATATAGTAGAGATAGAGACAACTGGGCCCAGAAGGTATGTAGTCCGAGAACCAGTTACACTGGTCTCAAACGGTCAAGAATTCTCTGCCGCGATAACTATACGATCCTGAGGGGAACACCGGATAGGCACGGCAACAATCCCGAGGCTCGCGTGGAGATAAAAACCATAACAATCACCTAACATAGTTCCACCATAGTCTGAATTACCAGCGGGTTAAAGCCCGCGGCAAATCTGGTGCCCGCATTGGTTCCGCGGCTTCGGGCTAAATATTTAGCTAACACATAAGCTCACTACGAGTTTTTCGGTGAAGAAAACTACGAGATAGTCAAGGCACGAGATTCGGAATGCCGACAATGCCACATCTGGGCGGTATTGTGTTGACTAAGGGATTTAGCCCGCAGGCCATTGGGACTAAGATATGCACGAGACTTAGCGGGCTTGGTACGGAGCCTATTTCCCCGCCAGCCTCGGGCTTGGTACGGAGAGTATTTCTCCGCCATCCTCGGGCTTGGTGCGGAAGCTATTTCCCCACGAGCCTCGGGCCTGATTAGTGCTTTCTCTTAGTGCTTTCTCTTAGTGTTTTTCACTTGTTGATTCGCTCTTAGTGATTGAGATGATTTCTTTCTCTATATATATGTCTATCTTCTTCTCTCTCTGTACGATAGACAGTTGAATCAATCATCATCTCTCTCACCCTCATTTGATTGTCTCATCATATTGAACGGGATTCCGTGTCTTTCGGGCAAATCACCAAAAACGGCCTCAGAGTAAGAAAGGCTACTCAGAATCGGGATCTGACATGCGGGGTTAATAGATGCCATGAAGACGATTATTTGACGTCAGCAAGTGTCATTATCGGACAAATATTCGTGGAGTTGGCATCAGTGAATAGTAGGGGTTTAGTAGGAGGAGAATTCCATCCGCTCTCACCTTCGACCCATGCCAACTGCACGAATATTTGTCCGATAACGACGCTTGTGAGCGGTTAATTGTATGGTCAATGGGCTCTATCAGCTTCGCGTGTCCGATCTTGATTCGGAGGTGTTGTTCTTACTCGGCGGCCGTTTTTGCGACTTTTGAGCGGTAGGTGCGCAGTCTGTCAGCGGTTGAGATAATCCAGTCCACAGATGGTGTTTTTAAATGGCCGTGAGAAATCCCATCTCGGCACTTGCACTGAATGGTTTTTAGACAGTAATCTCGTCTCGTTTTGATCCCATGGTTGACTATTTCTCGGTGACGACACGCAGCTTGACTCTGGGATTTGAGTCTCGATGGTATTTGCAAACTCGTTTTTGATTGGATTTTGCTCGCTTGCACATTTGACTAGGTGAAAGTCGGCGTGAAAGTAACCTTGGAAGTGGTATAGTGCATGATCAAGGATCTGACTTATCACATCAAATTGGTTATACCAGCACTAGTCGGGGGCTACAAACAAAACCTATGGAGTTCAACGGCCATATCACTCGTACGTCAGGCCACAGTCCATCAACATTTGAAAGAATCAGCAATATATTTACTCCCACACTGCATCTGATTGAAATATACTCGACACAATTACTTAGCCCAATCATACTTTGTCACCTCCAACCACTTCTTCTCCTCGTCCGTACACTCCCTCCCCAAGACCTTATTCCTATTCGGGAACCTCCCAAACTTCTCAATAACCTCTTTATGCTGCTCAATATACATCACCAGCATTCCTGCCATCTTCTTCCCTTCCTCGTGGCCCTCCGAATCCTTCAACATCTCATGTGCCATTGCCACACCCTTCGTCTGCGACGCCATATCCTCTGCCAGTTCAAGCGGCATGATGAACCAGAACCGGCTCGGCACGGCGGTCTTCCATTCCAGGTCGTGCCGGCGCTCTGGGGCAGTGCTGTACGATGCAACTGCTTCCGCTAGGGGGTCGTAGACTTCAAAAATAGTGCGAGACCCCCGGAACAGGTTGCGGGGAAGCTGGTTGAGGAGGATGATCAAGGCGAGGGAACGCTTGGGTGAAGTCGCGAGAGCGGTAATGGAGGACTTCTCATGGGAAGATCCTAGGGATGTAACGAGGGGTTCGAAGGCGCTGCATATATCAGTGGGTAGAGAGCAGGAGGGGAAGAGTGTGCGAATACCGGCACTGAGCATCGAATGCGTCGGATTGAGTGAACCATTGGTGGATAGTGGTGTCGGGGATGGCTGGGGCCGAGAGATCGTGGGCGGGGAACCAGAAGTCTAGAAGACTTTGGGCGGTGGCGTCGTCGAAGGTAGTCATGTTTTGTGAGTCTTTTCGATGCGAGTGTAATTGTATCGGAGGTAGACTCATAAAGAGGGCGATAGTATTTCAATTCACTGCTCTGTCTGTTTTATCTCAACTCTTAGGACGCACGGTCGGTCAAACAATTCCTCCGTCCATTACCCCGCATCCTAGGCTAGTGTGGGTTGTGACACGAACGGGAAGCTCCGTGACCGGTCTAATGAACATTCATTGGATGCCAACTTGCAGGTCGCATGCGTATGCGGGTAATGACAGGCTTTAAGCTCACTCTTACCAAAGGTTTCAGCTGTGATGATCCTCATCAGGGGATATGCACGAAGTCAATCGGCGATTCCTCTGCAAAGCGTTAGTGTCGCTCCTTACCCAGGCAATGGGTAAAGGTGAAAAAGAAACCCAATTCGAAAGGCTTTAACGTAACTTTGTTTTCCACTGTAGAAGAATAGCTGAGATAGATTATTCTGAGCATTCAAGATGTGAGAGCTTCAGAGCATTGAACACACGGTAAACGAACTAGGGAGGTTTTAAATTGACAGTTTCTAACCACCGCAGTACACTGCGTTGCATTTGTCAGTAGACTTACACATACCGGCGAATCTAACGACGTGCAAGGAAGCCTTCGGATAATGAAACCCTGAAAATTTGCCTAATTTAGTTGTCCCGTACCGGTACTGACACCCCCGAAACCATAATGCTACTAATGCAAGCGTGTGGTTGCCCTTCTCCTATCCCTGCTAATTCAGAACGCCTCTAAGGAAACCAACGGCGGTAACATGTTCACGGACGGTTGGCCTCCGTGAACTAGGGTACTCCACAAAGGAACCGCTCCGTGCATGGACTAGAACAAATCGCGATTGGCTCGCTATGGAGTCATTACTCATTCAGCCCAGCACAACTATATGCATTCTGCTCAGCGCAATTACGTACATACAGCCCAGCAGCACAACTACGTACATTCAGCGCAGCAGAACTATCTACCTTCAGCCCAGCGCAAGTGAAGATTCTACATGAATGCCTAGTCAAATCGATTTGCGATGATGCACATGATCTAAATACACTCCGTCTGTTCTTATATAAGTTATTGATCCTGTCTTCGGAGCTTTCAACATCTACATTCCTTAGTAGTATCTTTCAAACCTCAAAACTCACAATATCTTTGCCAATCAACAATCACCGCTACGTCCTATATCATCGTAATCATGGCATCATCTGATCCTACACCAACTTTCCAAGATCCCTTCAGCACTGAAGCACATGATATTTTCTTGCAGTATATTGATTCCTCCGGGCACAAGAATCGATACCGCTTGGGTGGATTCAAGCAACTCCAAATCAAGGTTGGCGAACTCTTACATATTGGAATCAAGCTTGTGAATCCTTCTGAGACCCAGTAAAATATAGCTTTATGCTGGCAATCCACAGCACCCAGCAGAGACAATTGAGCTGCAGCAAGTTCGATACACCGCCTTGCACAACTATCAAGTTATCAGTGGTCAACTCTACTGCCAGCCAGAAGAAAAGCACAATACCCCACGCTACTGTCCCCGGGAACACGGAGTGTTGGTTTTAATTTTCAAAGACCATGCTAGTGAACTCATGGATGGTGGGCGAGATAAAGCATGGGCCGAGATTGATCGCAATTACTATGGTATTACTCAGAAAGAAGTTGCATTCTTACATGATCACTGCACAACCTGTGCAAAGACACGATCTGCGAAAACTTCTGCTACAGTTGAGGTTATAGTTGCTCTAGTCCATTCACGGAGTCAGTCAAAAATTACAAATACTCTGCTCTGCACGCATGTGTGTGCATGCACTGGCATGTACGTACACTCAGCTGGTCCTATGTAGCTGAATTCAATCGGCGCAACTGCGTACGTTCAGCGCAGCGCAATTGAGTACATTCTTCACAGCGCAACTGAGTACGTTTCACGGATTCTATCGTACTAACAATATGGACCGCATTACATCTACCATCTCACATCTAATTCCACCATTCAAAATGGGTAGACATCAAGAACTTGTTCTTCGAGAAGCTGCTCGTCTTCAGTCCCTTGCTGAGCTCATCCAAGTACGTTGGACGTGTAAAGGCAACTACACGATTATTCGTTGGAAGTTTTTCAAAGCAAAAGCCAACTGCACACTTCACTACCATGGCTAAGATGGTGGGGTGCAGTAGATAAATACTAGACCTTCTGCTGCGCCATCAGGTACTTTCAATGTCGAACGAAACACAAGATCAGCTCCACCGATGGAGCACAGTGTAATTGTAGTTGCATCAGGACGTCCAAGAGGCATCCGATTGTAGGGATCACGATGATGTATAAGCTATTATAATTTTTCATTGACTCCGTGAACTGACAAGGTACTCCTCGGAGGAACCGCCTCCGTGAATGGACTAGAACATCCGGTAACAAATTTTGGTTGTCATATCTCATCACTCGGCCCGCAGGCTTCCTCCGCGTTGCATGAACCTGACCGAGCTGAGCTTCAGCTGGGCTGATATCAAGGCACACAGCAGGTAGGGCATAAGGCACCCAACTACCTTGTATATATCTCGAGTCTTTCTCCTGCTCTCCAGTCTCTGTATCTTAAGTCTATTCATACGGTTCTCGCCTTCCATATTTCAACACTGCGGTCGGCTAGGCTTCTGCTTCCAAAGCCGGCGCTAAAGGCAGCTGGTCGGGCTTTCTCTAAAGGCCCGGCCCTGAGCCTCAGGGCCGGGCCTAGAGAAGTCCAAGCCGGCCCGTTTCGAACACTAATAATACCATTTCCTCTAATATCCTATGACCAAGTCTGTTACTCTGTTACGCGCATGGTTGGGTATGTGCGTAACCTTCTAGTGTAAACACGAGTAGAATTCTAACTAAAATAAAACGTTTCACAACCATAGTCTCGAGAACTAGTGAAGACCCCGTAAGGCAATTTGGATTGGAAGCTGGAAAGGCGATCAAGTGATGAACAAACACAGTTGTAGCCAGTATTTAGTTAACCTCAACAATGTTAACCCTGGGCGTTTGTCTCGCTCTCTTCGATTCCTTCACGTTAATATTCCTACCTCCACCTCGTTCAGCTTGTCGAAACATTGGGCATGTCCATTGATCAGGCGGTGGATATCACGCCCGTGAAGAGCATTAAGAAAAGCATCTTAGGAGTACATGATGGGCACATAGGAGTAGTAAATTACTAGTCATTGTAACATTTGGGAGTTCAGGATGTTTGAGGCAGTCAAGAAACCCAGCCGGAATATGTGCAGAAAAGAAAGCGAGCTGCACCGTGAAAAAAGAGGAAGCTAGTGCATGCGTGCGAGGAACAGAAATCAGCATACATGGTAGATGCAGAAAAAGAGAGCGATATGGCGAACGGTATAGAAATTTCTTTGATGACCGGCCTCTGCCTTCGCTAGCATCTCTCTCAACCACTGAACTAACGCTACCAGCATGGCAACCTCGGAAGGATCAGGTTGATGTAATCGAGTCTCTTCTAAAAGAGGCATATCTCGGTATATTGTCTGTGGCTGGGTTGTCCTCCGATACCGTTAGTGCCTTTGTAGCCGTGTTGTCGAGACTTCCTAGCAACCATAAGCCAGAAATGGTATTCCTGGACTAGATTTTCGGATGAGTAGTGCAACCTACGAAGGATTAAAAGAGCAGGATATCTGAACGAAATAAAAAGTGAGTGGTGGAGGATCAAAAGTAACATTACAGAGAAGAAAAATTTGCCACCAGCGTCCACAACTGTGTACTACTTCGAGGAAGGGATAAGAGAAATATAAATCAAGCAGATGTTGCGTTGATGGTTGCTGCATTTCGTTGAAACTTTCGGGCAACACTTTCGGTCGATTGTGGGAAATGTCTACTGTTGAAACAGTCCTGTTAGCATTGAATCTGGCAAGATTCGCATATGGGGAGCGCTAAGTATGACTGGACAGCAGAGGATGAAGGGCCATGATGCTTGACAACCAGTTGGCAGAAGCGAATCGAAGAGAAGCCAGATGTGCAAAGCTCAGATATGCGGAGAGGCCAGCAGGATTGCACTGACGAACAGTGGTCCATGTGTTGTAACTTTTGAGAACGTGGCATAACCTTCTCAATGCAAATGCAAACAGCAGAGAGAAAGCATCGCATTTTGGAGCAGCGGATGTTGGCATCGTGAGAGGAATGTAGGATACAGCCTAGTGAAAGCAGTGGAGGAAGTTGGTGGATTTCGTTCCAGTGTTTGTGCTTGTCTTGGCTAGTGACGCGAGATTGTCGAATGCTCTATTAGTTCCACTGTGGCAACATTCGATGCTATCTTCTCTATCCGATCATTTTGAAGCTACACAGTAGTGCACACCACAATAACTAACTTCTAAAGCTGGAGGACAATCCCACCTCCACTACTAGGCATGTCAGTTGTCCCGTCAATTCATCCATATTTGGACCGAGTCTTTGTAAAGTACGTCATCACGTGGCTGTGGGTTAAGATTGATCAGCTACTATGTAGGCTACGTGTCACCTTAGACTTAGACTCAATCAATCGTCTTGACAGATTTGTCACAACAATCCACAACCATCCATTTCGAAGTTCACCGAAATGGCATCCGGAAGACAGTGGCCATCCACCGTAGTCGCTTCAATGATCGATTTCCTCCCCCGCAACCCGGCCTGACGTCGACTCGTCCCACTTACATATAAACGGCGGCAAACAACAAGCCATTCACTGGCAGGCATTCCGTGTCCTGCTGAAGTATCCCAGGTGCTCCCACTCTTCGACATGATCGATACAGCAACCTGTTGCCATGAGAAGAAGATGACGGAGAAGAAGATGATGAATTTTCTGTGGATCCAAAGAGAAGGAAAACTCCATGCCGACTGCCAAAGCCGGAGCCCAATGCCGGGTACCAGTGCAGAGCCCTCCTCCTCGCCTTGGGGGCAGGCGAGACTGGTGGAGACAGGCGAGGCCCACGGGGGCCATAAGCAGCCGGCCTCATGCTTGTTTTGTTTGTTTTCATCATACTGTATTCACTCTACTGAGAGTATGACAGCCCCTTAATCCTCTCTCCGAGCCCGCTAGCACCGAACACTAGGGAAGCGACGGGGCCAAATCCCTACTCAACACAACCGCTATACATCAGATGATAACAGCTCGTGTTTCGCGTCTCTAAAGCAGTTCAAATCACCTGTTGCAGGAAGCCCTAAGGTTCAGTGCATGGTCGTGACTATCTCTTTAGACTTCACACCATGACTGTCCTTTTAGACTTCACACGATGCTCGCCCTCATGCTCATCATACTTAAGACGCACCTTTGTCCGTCTCTCTTGTACCTACAATCAACTCACTCTCTCACATCAACAGGTTGAAAGACAGCCGCCGATATAGTTTAGATGACGGTGACCACAGTTTAGCAATCCGTATTTTCTTCAAGATGAGCGCTTTGCAGGTCGAGCCGATCTCAGTATAGGCTGTGGCTACGTTATAATATTAGACTGAGGAAGATGAAGATTGGGAAGGTGAAGTCCGCCAAATGTCATTGGGAGCGGCAGAGGAATGGTTGCATTGTGGAGGGTGGGGTTGTTGTGAGGAATTCAGAATAGACAAACAGCAGGCACCGATGAAGTCTTCGAATTGCCTAAGATTCAAACATACCGCGTTAGCATTATTCGTGAAAGCCCACCATAGTGTCCAAAGATACTATCAGTTCTACCATTCTCTGCCTGCACTGCCTCCATTTCACCTCACACCGGGTTTGTGGGTATAACGCCCCGAAATAACCAGAACCGAGCTCACTGCAGGTAAGTTAAACTACCGGTGTCTTACCGACGAGTCATAATCCACGTCGGCTTCGTCTTGCTCCCCACTCGTATCCCCGTCCGGGTCGAAATATTCCTCATTTGCCTCCTCCACATTCCGAACCCTTACGAATTGTGCTGCGGCGCCATCCCCTTCGCTGACAACATATAAACCGCCTAAACCAGTGACACCGACAACCCGTGCAACCTCCGCCAACCCACATCCCTAGTTCGGAGACTTCAATATCTGCCCAAGACTAACCGAGCCTCATGATGCCGACGAATTCACGGTCTGGAGGATATAGCCGTATCTGCTATCTCTTAGAGAAATACACAACCACGTTTTGGCGCGAGTATTGCCTACCTGACACCCTCCGGTTCTTCTAATAGTGAATTTGGGACAGCACCTGACGGTGCTTGGTATCGCCGCGCAAGAGGCAGGGGTCAAGCGCCCCTCCGAACGCCATTTCCACGAGTCGTTAAAGTCGGCAGGCGGGCAGATCGCGAGGGATGGGTAACTCCGCCTCCATCCGAGCCGACTGTCAGCCCAGCTTCGCCGCGGACATTGCTGCGGTCGGGGGTCGCCTCCTAGGCTGTGTTGACCTGCACGAGCACCGAGCGGGTTGCAAAGTCTCAACCATCAAGTTCGCAGGCCAGACTCCGGCGCATTTTGGTGGGGGTGTTCGTGAGCAGGGTGGGGTCCGAGAGTTATTGTCGAAGTGGTGTTGTCGGGTGTGACCGGAAGGCTAGTTTAGTGGGTTGCCTGGCTCGTGCTTGTGTACAATGAGGTGAAACCAAGCGACAGGTAAGTTGATCGTCTATAGTACAGACCACAGACGCTCCTGTTTCTCCCACTCCGGCAATGTCATCTTTGGTGCACAGGCTCCGGTGGCATCTCCCTTCATCTTGCATCAACCAGCCCAATCGCATACCATCATATTACGCCCTGCGAGATAAGGCCACCCGCATACTTCTGAAGCAGACCAAATTCATCTTTCTTTAGTTTGAGCCTAACAGAGCCCCAAACGCGGTTTGGTTCAGCGCTTGGTTCACTCCACCCCTGTCCCTGTCAACACCCCATCCGCACGCCACGAGATACTGCCTTACACCGTGGCCCCTGCTAACGACATCATCTCTTTGCCTGAACCCGCCCTGTTTGGCGAGACTTGCTCAGCTACCGCATTCTCCACCGCCAGATTCGACTCCTGTTACCAACCAACCTATGAACCCCGCGCCCCTCGGTACTGCCGCCAAGCTGCCTCCCCGTCCGCCAGTCGTACCGTCGCGACTCTTGAGCGCCACCGCAGCAGACCGACCGGGCTGCTAAACTTACCTTCTACCATGACTACTGTTCGCAACCGTCCTTGCCACATCCGTGGTTCCGAGTTCTGGCCCCCTTCTGCTGCACCTTCATCCGACTACAACATGAAGGAGTTCTAAATTCGGTGCGGCTAGCGTATGCGGCCGGTCACGAACGCGTTCTCAAGATTGTGAGCTGCCGCTTCGTTTCTCCTCGACCTATTTAGCACGTACTTCCCCGCTGCTGGCGCTGCTTGCTGGCCTATTCCTATTCCTCACCTCGAGGGATGGAAAGCGCGAATGCTTCACCTGCGAGTACCGCTCCCACACTGCGCCGGCTCAATGCCAGCCACTGATCAACTTCGGCCTGCGCTGTTACAACCTCGTCAATGTCAGTCATCTGCGCAAGTCTATTGGAGACGTGATTGCGCGGCTAAAGCACGTTACCCTTAAGGCAGGTTCTAGCGTACATACTTGGATCCAATTGTCTGGACAGGCGGAAGGTAGTACCCAAGACACCCGCTCGGTGGTCGGGAGCTATCGAAAAGACACCAACCGCCCCTTACTCTTACACTCGCTTCCGATGGAGTATATCCCATCCGGATTCTCGATCGCCAACATGCTCAGCAGACTGACAACCGATATGGCACATGCAGCGCTGGACGTGTTACCAGGTGCACAGTGGCGATGTTCTACATTCTCACCCGGAGCCGCGGAACTGGTGGTAGACGAGCATCAACTGATCTGGTGGGTGGATTTTGATTCGGGCATCACCACCGCGTGTTGGAATATTGGCTGGCTTGAGTTTGCGGGAGCTTTGTCGTGTTGTGGAGACGCTTTTGCAGGATGTTATTACGGTGGCTGGAGAGCGGGGGGTGGGGAGGTGGAAAATGGTGAATAGTTAAGAGGAGGCTATGGATGTGGGTGACAGGGTACAGCGACTTGTTTGGAAGCGTTATAATCGCCTGTTGCGTTGTATGCCGTCTCACATGTCTGACATGATTCGAACCGCTGTTGTGGCTGACCATGATTGAGACTATAGGACCGAACTCCGAATGCCGCAAGAATGCCGTTCGTCTTCAAACAAGAACAAGCTTTACATAGCCTGTCACCCCTAGCATAGATGGCTTTGAATGAAATATATTGAATGGTGTATTCTTAGTTTATCAGTCGCCACTTTCCGAGACGAACTCCGATACGGCAGATGATGGCGTCGATGATGGCTGGTATGAGAAGGAGCGGCAAGAGGTTGAATGTAGATATGCACGGATAATGGTAGATTCCTGTCGGTATCGGTGAATCAACCTTCTTTTTTGTCTTCGAAACAAATGTTTCACAACTCATGATTGTTTTGTTATTGATAGATAACCGCGGATACCGCAGCTATTAATTGATCATGGGCATGGTATTACGCTATAACCTGCAGTCTGTATAGTCTAATATCAATAGATAACTAGATAGAAGTGCTCCACGCTATCAAACTAGATAACGTCGCGGACTGCAAAAGAGCACCTCGGAACTACAGAAACCCACCTAGTTCCCCTATTGAGATCAATCGAGTACCAATAGAGATATTGAATTGACTATCGCACAAAAGTGACTGTCTAAAGAGCAATGAGATAGAGAGACAAGCATAGATATATGTGATAGGAGAGACATACTCGGCGAGGCCGAGTATCACACATGCTGAGACTGATGCCGAGCATCACTCCCTGGGCTAGACCTCCTCCTCGGCAAGGGGGCTGGCGGCGGCCCATGGCGGCAGTAATCCACCGGCCTCATGCCCGCAGCTTTAGGCCGATGGGGGCTGCAAGCCCCCGATCGCCATGTCAGCCATCGGGCCAAATCTCATGCTAACATCCCCGACCTTAATCAAGACGGTATTTCTCTTCTCTACCTGCAACGTGTCGAAAGAGGCCGTAAGTTCTACCATACACTTATCAAGTTTTTCTTCGCCGGCTTCAACTTCTACCATCGGCTTATCAAATCTTTCCAGATTGGCTTTAATCTTTACATTGAGCTTTTCAAGTTTTTCCAGTTGCTTCCACAGCCTCGCAACCTAAAGCTTACAGTAGATATGTTCCCGATGTAGATAGATGTTGACGAGTCGGGTCCTCACGTTAGGGAGTTCTGTCGTAGATGAGGCTGTTCCGGCGACTGTTTCTCCGGCGATGCAGATAGGACTCTTTGTAGTGGCAGAGGGGATTTCATGAGCATAAGAAACATCGGACGAAGTGGCGGTGGCCGCCGTACCTGTTGACTCGGGATTTAGCACGAAGGGCTTACAAGCTACTGGAAAAGGCTGGAAGTTGCTAGAATGGCCTAGGAGTTACTGGGAGGCCTTCGCAGCCGCTGGAATGGACTGGAGAGCGGTTGATAATGGTTGCTAATAATATCGAAGATACTTGAACGCACTGGAGAGTGATATCTAATGATCTGACTAATCAGACTCTTTCATGAACTATCACTCCGCCACTCCAGCTCGTGTATTGTTACGATATGGAAGTTGGAGAGAACCGTGTGCGTGCATTCTATGGTACAGAGAAGAGAGAAGGAGAGAGACTCGAGATATATGGACGAGACATCAGCCCCTGCAGAGTCACTATATATCAGATCTGTAACATATCTCCGGCACAAGTATACCTGTAGCAAGTATGTTGCATAAATAGATCTCATACGGGCTGACGGGGCCGGCTCTCATACAGGCTGGCGGGGCTGGCTCTGATACGGGCTGACGGAGATGGCTCTGATACGGGCTGACGGAGCTCAGCTGTCTCTACATTTTGATGAGCACGTACGTGCTCGTACCGTATATATATATGGCCTTGTGGCCCTCTTAGATAGTAGAATAAAGCTTCTAGCAATCAGTATTTCAACAGTGTATATAAAGGCTCAGATTTTCCTGTAGATAGCTTTCTGCTCTTTGGACAATTCAACTCTTTTTGTGTAAGATTATTGCTCTCTTCAGCGCTACTATCATCTTGACGGAGTTGAGGTCGGACAGAGGAAGTCGATTCTTTAACGGTTTCACAACGGGTCAAGGCATCGGTTTCCTACGCGAGTTCCGGTTCAGTTAAAGGCTTTTTTCTTACTCGATTGATCTCAACTCCACCACTCTTGGCCAACAGCTCAACTTTACTGGCGTGAGACAGCTGGGCATGAAAGACTGCGGACTGATTGAAATGATCAACTCAACGTTCATTGTGCTGGCTGCACTGGCTATTCACCATTGCCTGAATGTCTGGAGGACTGGTGAATACAAAGTACCTCCGGAGTTCGGCACAGGAGGAGGCGCTCGCTCATTCTGGGTTTCCAGTTAAATCCTATTGCTACAACTGATATTAATTATCCCTGCGTGGTTGTCTTTCGTCGTCTCATGACTGAATTCCTCTCGATCTCACCAAATATGCAGGAAGCTTGGAATACGCCGACAGGCTGTCTCCTCACAACGGCAAGGGAGCTTATAAAGGAGAGATTATAGCCCCACATTAGTTGACTTGCAATTCTCAGTTACAATTGATGGAGTCTGTGCTGAGCATGAGGAAGACGTATTGGAGAAACCGGACTGGTTCGTGGGGGGATTACGAAAAGAAAAGCCCAAGAAAAAACGGTTTCCCCTGCTATTTGGCTGCATTCATGGGAGACTCACAACTGCCTTTACTCCTGGCAACGTTACCGCACTAAATATGACAACGTATGGTTCGAGGCTATGTTAGTGAAAACCCGTTCAGATTCTCACGGTTCTAAAACTTTACTGATCTTTCACATCCTCCACAGATCACCAGATGCTACCCTAAACACCGACAAGATCAGCCGGAATGAATATTTGTGAAAACACCTCAGGCACGTGTACCGAGCAGCTTGTCAAGATGCAGCACCATTTACAGATACCTGGACGGAAAAGAAGGCGCGTGATATAGTCGACGGAATGGTGTACATTATCAATTTTATGAAGGATATCTAGTGTTCCATCAAAAGGGATAATTTGTCTAGCGGCAAATTCGGCTTGAAGCTTCGTTGTTGTTTTTTTTGTTTTTGTTTAATCATACTGTATTTACTCTTACTAGAGTATGACAGGACCTGAATAACCCCCTCCGCCTCCGGGCGAGCCGGCTAGATGGCGGAGCTCCCCCCCCCGCTACCCTTCATCCCCGCTGACAAATGAAAGTTAAGAGATAGACCCGAAACGAAAAGAAAAGAAAAGAACGTATATAAGTCCACTGCCGCCTCCCCCCCGCACCTGAGTCGGCTTGAAGCTTCTGCAACATACCCAGATCGAGAAATATATATCGAGAAGCGAGAGTATAATACCATGTATACGGATGATCAAGAAGAGAAGGATGATGTTTCGGGGTGTACACCTCGTGGTTGATCGAATGAAATATTGCAATCCCGCAGACGTTTCATGGCTGCAGTGTTTGGCGTCGTTCTTTCAGTCCAACCTAATACTTTCTTTACTCTTTGCATCGGTCCAAACAATGTGCAGTAAGGAATTCGTGATACCTAGTTACAAATGCAAAGATTATCCTGTCTAAGCTCAAAAGCGCACAAATGCCGACATGTGCAGCTCTCTGAGCTGTTTTCCATGGAAGAGTGTGATCAAGCGGTGGTGGACTTCCTGGCGGCGACTGAAGTCGGGAAGTTCCCGCCCAAGTGAATGGCGGTACGGAGCGGGCGGAGAGGCTCACGGCGGCGGCAACGGGGTTATATCGTTCTTTCCTTCTTTTTTATCATTTATCTTTTCATTTGTCAGCGGGAGACGAAGGGTAGCGGAGGGGAGCTCTGCCATCTAGCCGGCTCGCCCGGAGGCGGAGGGGATATCAGATCCTGTCATACTCTAGTAAGAGTGCATACAGTATGAATAAACAATAACAATGCGCACAAATAAGCTATGATCGAGGGGATTTAGGGTCTGAGGGTTTGGTCGGTTCCGCATAATATGGAAACCAGTTGTATGTGTGAAAAGGAAGAGGACTATCCCTCCCACGATCAGAACTACGTGGCATCCGGCCAAAGCGCCGCGCGCCGATCTCGGCAAGGGTTTGACGCTAGGGTCAGGACTTAAGCATCCGAGGAAATAGACGCAAGGTTGAAGCGGAGAAGGGGAGGAGTCGTAGGTGAGCAGGTAGATCCAGAAGGAACTGCGCCTCACCTGGGTGTTGAGGTCGAGAAGGTATCGCCCAGACGAGACAATTGGGGGCGGCGGAATGGCGGAGATGCTGTACAGTGTTAGCGCAGGGAAGCAGGCGATCATCTTTGGGACATAAGAAACTGAGGAGCGGAATGGCAAGCACAACGCCGTGAGCTCAAGGTATGCGTTTGGTTAATCTGTCAGTGGCCTTGAGACTAAGTATCTAAGGGAGTATTTAAGTACTTAGTGTTAGAGTCCTAGTGCTTGCAACACAGCAGAGCAGATCGAGGCTGCAGGGATCCAGTGTTGAAGGCTTCCGTTCTGTGAGAGTAGATTCTTTGTGGCATCTTGGCACCTGGCGTCATGAGCTCAGGCACTACAGTAACCAGACTCTCCAACATCTCACAAAGTTCCTCCACTGTCACTCAACTTATCATAGACTCAGGTTCGGCAATTAACTGGAGATGGTAGTCCCGAAGTAGTGTAAAGTATTCTCTAAGTGTTTGATCCTTCTGGAGGCGGCATGCACGAAACTTCCGTTGAATGGTAGTTCTGCCGACGTGAGTTCCGGTATTCTCCAAGCGGGCTTGCAGTGTAGTCCACATCGCCCCTGGAGACCTAAGGCTGAGGAGAAGAAACTGTATACCGATAGAGCATGAAAGATGAATGATGGTTTTAGCTTTGGCGGCTCGAGTTCTCCATTTGCGGTAGTCAATGTCAATTGGCGGTGATTCAGGTTCTTTACCTGTGATGATTTCGTATGCGTCCATGGCTTCCAGAACGACGGTCATAGTCTCTTTCCGTGGTTCGTAGTTCAGATAGGTGAGCAAAGGGATGCTACCCCATTCGGTCTTATTAAAGGCGGGAGCAGTCATCGTGAGATTAGATCGATGGTGTTGAGTTTTCAGTGTGTGAGGGTTAGGGGTTTTGAGGCTCTGAAAGATCGTGAAGTGAAAATAGAGTTTTAACTAAGAGTGAGCGCCGGGCTCATAACCTGTTACTTTGGATGCTTCTTTAGACTCGTTGATTGACTGATCTCTCGAGGCCAGAAGGCCCGTATATATACAGACTTGTCTCTCATATTCTCAGCCATATTCGTCTCGATATCTATCTCCGTTTGCTCATCCGTTTGCGTTGATATGAGCCACTCTGTACTGATACGAGCCGCTCTCCTGAGGCACATCTTCATACACTAACTGCATATCAAACTGACCTGAGCTGTGAGGCTCACAATGCTGGTACACATGCAACATTGTGTGTTGAAATATGTAAGGGGAGAACCGTGTGAATAGACTTAAGATACAGAGACTGGAGAGCAGGAGAAAGACTCGAGATATATACAATGCAGTTGGGTGCCTTATGCCTTACCGGCTGTGTGCCTTGACATCAGCTCAGCTGAAGCTCAGCTCGGTCAGGTTCATGCAACATTGTGTGGCCAGAGCCGGCCGAGTGATGTTTTGTGAAGCCGGAATGCGCAAGGAACTTTTCATTGTTGATGGACTTCCAGCCTGCAGACAGTCATACACAATGGAGAGACAAAAGTCAAAGTGCTCTACAGTGCTTTCCTTGTTTGCTGGAAGATCTCAATAGATTATGAGGCTATTAATATGGGCAGTCTCCAGAATTCAGTAAAAAAGTGGATACCAATTGTGTCTGCCAATAGCTTCATCAATAGTAACATTGCTGCCAGGTACTCGGTACTGCTGGAAGAAGAACCGCTGCTGCTCCAGCAGGATGTCCACCGTCGAATGCCAACAAAGTAAGCCTTCAGGAGTTTCAGTTGTGGAATTGTATGGAGAAACATGGAAGAAGCGGCGGATCGCCTGAAAGTGAGTCTAGCCAAGGTAGGCTGCTGGTGGTAATCCATCCTTGGGAAGGTAAACCCCATCCTTTATGCAGTACCGCTAGGAGGAATAAGACCCATATGAATGTGAATTGCCAGCCAGAGATGAAGCTCCTGAGCAGTAACTGGCTGCCAGGAACTCAGCCGCTCTTCCCCTGGCACAAGAAGCTGCTGCTGGGCATAGGAATTGGTGTTGGCTACAAGCTGTCCCATGATGGAGTTGGTAAGAAAGAGATTAAAGATTTGAATTGGAGTAATGGCATCGAGCTCAGAGAACGAGATGGGCAATCGGTTCCATGCTTTGTGGAGAGGGACAATAGGTTGTAAAGGATTAAATGTGAGAAGCTCAGGAAGATCTGACAAATTTTGATTTGGTTTTTTGAGTGCTTTCTGTTGCATGAACCTGACCGAGCTGAGCTTCAGCTGAGCTGATGTCAGGGCATACAGCCTGTAGGGCATAAGGCACCCAACTACAGAAGGGGACGACGGGTAGCAGGAGCGGAGCTCCGCCATCTAGCCGGCCAGCCCGGAGGCGGAGGGGAGTAAGGAGCTGTCATACTCTAAGTAGAGTGAATACAGTATGATTAAAACAAAAACAAAGGCACCCAACTACCTTGTATATATCTCGAGTCTTTCTCCTGCTCTCCAGTCTCTGCACCAAAAAGTCTATTCACACGGTTCTCCCCTTACATATTTCTACACTTTCTTCTGCCGCTTTGCCGAGTGATCAGTCGTGATTGACCCGGCTGGCTCAATATATGCTTCTCTGAGGAGATATAATTATCGTCAAGGCTGAGCATTTCTGGTGGAGCTTCAGAAGTAGGTGGAGACACCTCAGGTATAATGACAGGTTGGTGCTGTACCACTGTAGGTGGTGGTGGTGGTCTAGAGGAGGTGCGCTTTGGACCAGAGTGATAGTCCATGATGCGGCGCTTAGCACTTTGTTTTTCACATTTTTTGGTGAGGATGGTGGAGATCTGAGTATAAGCGGTGGTGGTGGGTAGTTTACATTAATATTCTGAGGTCTGAGGGTTTCTCTGCTCATGGGTGTTGTGGTGTGGTAGATGGGAAGTGGGAAGGTGGTTGCCACTGGGCTGGAGGATGGTACTCTCACGATCTCCAAAGTACTGCTATTTATATGCAACTTAGCATCCCAGAATTTGCCACACTGCTACAAGAATTCACAAATAGAAGCTTCTACTAGTTGTCTTTCAATTCATAATACTCTAGGGGGGGGTTAAGTGGGTGGCTGTGCTGTGGTAAACGACAAGGCGCAGCACACGCCAAAGCGGGCCCTTTTATGGGCCCGCTACCGGCAAAGGGATACCTGCCCCATCCATATCAAATCTTCTTCCCCTAACCAGGCATCCCAATAGTCTGCAGTGTTCCTAAGCGGCCCGGCCGGCCTGCACGTTAGCGAAGGTCAGACCCGGATTCATGCAGGCCGGCCAGGCCGGGCCGCTTAGGAACACTGATCGTCTGTCCTATCCATCCAAGGGCATGCCCGAGGCTTGACTAAAGTTTCCGGGGCTAAGTATTTTAGGACGGGATGGACCAAGGCATACCTTGGCAAGCTACAGGATTGTGGGCTCTACAGTCAATTAATTAGCTCCCTCAGAAATTGAGATTCAACTGAATGAAGCTTAAATCCCCCGATTTTGGTACAAGTTCATCTCGGCTCAAGATTTGTTCCAGGTAGTGCTGTCCCGGAACTCTCATTCCCAAGCCGGATATATGATATCTGACCCTAGTCAAACCTACGGTCATCTATACCGTGTTGACTCAAGATTTAGCCCGAACGGCCTACAAGCTGCTGGAATGGCCTAGAAGCTACTGGAAGGCCTTCAACTTGCTGGAAAGGACTAAAGAGTTGTTGCTAATATTTTCGAAGACACTAGAATGCACTGGAGAGTGATTTCTAATGTTCTAACTAATCACGTACTATCACTCATCAACTCCACCACTCCTTGATAAAGGCTTAAATTTTCCTGTAGATAGCTTTGTGTGCTTAGACAATTCAACCTCTTTCTGTGTACGAAGCTATTGCTCTCATCATAGCGGGCCCAGTCCTGGAGTTTTCTACCCGGGACGGACCAGTTCTTCTTTTCTCATGCCCCAGACGGAACGACGATGTCGGGCCCCGAAAGACTGTAGTCAGGACGGACGGTTGGAAACTCTGCCCCTGACAGCTCCACTTAGATCTCCATCGCCGCCACCGTACCTCATATCTCTCTCCCGAAATCTGCTGGCTCTGTGAGATTTACTAACACCGACCTCCTAATTGTATAATTCCAGCAATTTCACACATCGCCTATATGTTGCTCGAGAGTGCAGCCTGTCATCGATACTAACACAGGCTTTATGTCAGATCAAAAGCAATTCAAAAGTACAGGACTTCGTGAACTATGCCTCAAAGGACGCCTTGGTTACCGTTATCCCCGTTCAGATCCATTATCATGAGAAAATCATGTGCTGTACGAACTTATACACAACAATATTGGTGGTCATACTACTTGACAAGTATGCAGGGAAAATGAGGAGGTGAAACGGGGTTCCGCTGCAACAAAACTGTCGTCATTGATAATTGGCTATGAACGGGAAGACGTATGCGTGGTTATGAATTTCCCCAGTGCTCGATATATATTACAACACCCTTTCACCACGTCCGCGGAGTTATGCTGCCGGGGCTGGTATTCCCGCATATGATGGGGGTAGAGTGTAGTCAATTTAGTGTTAGCTTTCATCGAGCGACACACAGAACGAGGTTTGGTTGCGGTGTATCTTGAGCAAAAGGGCACTTATAAGCTTTGCCCGTGGCCCGTCTGGAAATTCACTGGGACACTGTAAACGGGAGGTATATAGATGGTGGTGGCTGAGTCGGGAGTGATCGCCCAATGTACAAGTAAAGTGTACATGGCGTTTTTATAATGCGTAACCAACGTTTTATCGATCTGGAAATGCGTAAGTCCGGATTGAATAGCGTATGTACGCATTTCTGAAAACGTAATGCATGCTTTTCGATGGTGTTAAGACGTATATACGCGTTATGTTGAAAACGTATCTACGCATTTATTACTGCCAAAGCGTATATACCTATTTTCCGAAAACGTATTGAATGCATTTCAGACTGTTAGAATGTAGGTACACAATTTCTGAAAACATATGGAACGCATTTGAGACTGTTACAACGTAGGTACGCATTTTCTTACAACGTTCTGTACGCATTATGTTGAAAACGGATCGACGCATTTATTACTGTCAAAGCGTAGGTACATATTTATTACCGCCAAAGCGTATAAACGCATTATGTTGAAAATGTACTGAACGCATTTAAGACTGTTAAAACGTAGGTACGCATTTATGACTGCCAAAGCGTATGTATGCATTATGTGAAAACATACTTTCACATTATTATATTTTGCATACTTGCGTTTTACAAGTACATAAATTTAAAACACTGCGGTATAGTCCATGCTTTCTCAATTACAAAAACCACCCGCGAATGCAATTTGCCTCCACATCATAGATCTAGATTGTATATACACGTACAGACATATGATCTATGTATGTGCGTTAGCTATAGAGAGCAAGAATCCTGAGCAACAATGTATGCTGCTTTTTCTATGTACACAATCCCCACCATCGCCACAATCAACACAATCGAATCAACATCAAAGAGATATTCTTTGCGATTAGCGTTTGAGATCCTGTAGCACCTGTAGCCAACTACCACAGGGATGTCCTTAATGCACGAAAGCATCAAGTGCTATGCATTAGAGTTCCTCAGCTTCATCATATTGATCATGATCGACAACTACTCGTCAGATTTTCAAGTTACCGGTAAATCGAAAACCCCAACCCTGCCTTGAAATGACTTGTAATGGCTAGCGTCGGCGCTTAGCATTATACTTGGCATTACCCATTTCAGGGCAATGGTTTCCCATTTCCAGTAACTTAAAAATCCGTCAAGTATACCTGGCGCAAGCTCAAATTGATAAGTAAAGTAGAACAATACACGCCCGAAGCCACAATAAAGCAACCCATCTTCATCATTGGAATCAAACCTTATGTAGGTTGTGTCTCTTCCTCTGTAGCCTTTTCATATCTTGCAGAATTCAAATAAGCTTTAAACAAAGCCTGGTCGCACAAAAATCTTTGATTTTCGAGATATTTCCAAGCTGAAATTTTGACTGTTATTGGCGACTTATCTGGTTTAATCGCATCAGATACAAAATATCCTGGTCTTTCAAGAAAGCGCCTGTCGAAGTTGCTTGACAGCGGGATAGACTTTACCAATGGCTGGAGTATGCAAAGTTGCTCCAAAGACTCCTCTGCATCTGTCGACAATACAGTAAAGCTCTGGCATCCATCGACATGAGGTTGCGTGGCACTCTTGAAGGTCATTCTTCTAAGGTCTGCACTGGCCTCCTGCCAAGGCTCCGCAGTGGCCGCAGGGCTGTTGTGGCTACGTATATTGGGATCACATACCAACACTCGGTCATGACGATATCCCTCCTGTTGAATATCCGGTGGCAAGTGTGGTGATTGACAATTGCACCGGCATACCCGATAATATTCCCTAAGATTCACTAGGTATATAAGTCGAGTCTTTCTCCTCTGTTTTTGTATATGGAATGTGCCTACGGTTGTCCCTATATCTTAATAACTCGGCTAACTAGAGGGCCATCTAAGTGAACTGAGTAGCTTAAGTGTTAGTATGCTACTGCCTAATCCTGTGGTCATGGTACTCATCCCTGATGGAATTAGAGGATGGCAAGCTTATGAACTAATTGGCAACTCTTGGGCAGGCGAAGGACATCCGTGGACTGTAGCGCAGCCTATCAATGTCGGCCGGCGGGATGCTGTGGACATCACTGCCACGAATTCTGCGGTAGTCCTAGACGGCATGATGATGAGTTTGAGGCGGGTCAATAATCTAAATGAAGAGTAAAATTACCTTGTCGTGAATCTGTTTTCTTGGAAATATTGCGCATGGTGATACAGCGTGACAGCCTGGGTTCGGATATAGTTGATGGTGGCGATGCGGAAACAGCACCAATGTTTCCACCAGTCTTGACCGGTCTAGCAGGAAGGTTGGACGGGACAGCTGTATACCAGCACCGTTCTGTCTAGACTAGTCCACCCTAGAACAGTGGAAACATTGACTTAAATCACGTTATACTTATGCAAGGTAGTATTCATGGTGGCTATGCATACTTACCTACGTAAGTAAGCGGAGTTGTTGTTGTTGTTGTTTATTCATACTGTATTCACTCTTACTAGAGTATGACAGGACCTGATATCCCCTCCGCCTCCGGGCGAGCCGGCTAGATGGCGGTGCTCCCCTCCGCTACCCTTCGTCCCCGCTGACAAATGAAAGATAAATGATAGAAAGAACAATATAAACCCGTTGCCGCCGCCGTGAGCCTCTGCGCCCGCTCCTTAACGCCATTCACATGGGCGGGAACTTCCCGACCTCAGTAGCCGCCAGGAAGTCTACCACCGCTTGATCACACTCTTCCCTGGAAAGCAGCTCAGAGACCTGCGTGTGTCGGCATCTGCCTGCTTTCCAGCCCTTCACCGTTCCCACCGCTTTCCAGAGAGCATTCTGCTGGTCTCTCCACTGGCTGCAGTGGCGGAAGAGGTGCTCCCGCGTCTGGGCCACTGTCCCTTTACACCACCAGCACTTGTCGTCCTCTCGGTGACGGAATCGTTTTAGGTAAACTCCGGTGGGCGCATGCCCGGATTTTAGTCGTTAAACCCTGGCAGCCAGTGACTTCACGCTTGTCATCGGAATAGGTCTTTAGTCCCCGCCTTGCCCTTCAGCCTATAGCTGAAGTGCTTGCTGCATTTGTCGGCCTCCCACCTTGCCTTGGCTGCTGACCTTCCATTGGAGATTTGTCTGGCCATATTCGAGGCCGAGGTGTATGGCCGCTCTATCGCCGTGTTTTCGCTTGCATCTCGGGCTACGTTCGCCTGGCGGTCTGTTTCATCGTTCCCGGGGATACCGTAGTGTCCCGGAACCCAGTGAATCTCCGTTTCGATGCCGTGGGCGAGGAGAGCCTGTGCTCTTCGATTGATCCGTCTTGCTACTCGTTGTCCAGGGCCCGGCTCCAGATGTGCCGTCCGTCGAATGGCCGCTTGTCAATCGCTAAAAATCGCCACCGTCTTCACTCCATGACTTTGCAGTGTTTCTCTCTTCTCGATCGTTACATCAAGCGCGAGTCCGATCGCCCACAGCTCGGCATCAAAGACCTCCGCACGTCAGGTGCCCAGGTAGCTTAGGCGGGACCCCCATTCATTTCCGTGCTTGTACACTGCTGCGGCTCCCACTCAGCCGTCGTCTGAGCGCGATCCATCTGCCCACCACATCCAGACCCCCGCTCCGATTTTGGCTTCTTTCTCTCTTGCCCAGCGCTGCGCGGCTCTCTTGGCTGCGGTATTGTCGTAAGTAGGCGGAGTAATGACGTGGGTTGGTAATAAATCACATGCCATCGAGGCAACAAGTCAGAACGCATCCCTGTATATACCTCCTTTAATTATATTCGTCTTGCAACTGTCGCACTCTCGTGATTTGTTTCGATTTGGAAGCGCAGTAGTAAACGAAAGTTTTTTGCTGCGGTTTCTGCGTGCAGCGCGGGACGGGTTATGTCTTCCGGAGGAGCCAGTGGGCTCGAGCCGGTAGCTCTACAATTACATCGCGATAGTGCGTAACGTGCAACGAGTGTAAGTTGCTAGAAATGTGCGTCCAGGGGTCAAGATCTGTGTAACAGTATTGAGGCAAACAAGGTGACTCTGTATGCAACTCTAACTCAACGAACACACTTCAACAACCACCGTCCCTATATGTGCTCTTCCCACCTTGGTGTCTCCCGCCCTGGGCACCTCTTTGTCCTTCTGGCAATCTCTTTACAACATAAAAACTCAAGAAAATATACTCCACCACGGCAAACTCCCTATCATACCTACGGTCTGTGCGCTTCTTACCCGTGGTTATGAGAATTGGATTTTCCCTCTCGCTGGCGCTTTGTGAAGCACACCCTCTACATTTCCATCTCCCATTCTCCGCCTACGAGTCTACGCTCTTATTGGAACAGTACGTGACTGCTCTGGCATTTGTGCTTGTCATACTCGTCGGATTTTCAAGTGATGGGACACCTTGAACCCTAACCCAAGGAAAAATGAATTTACCCAGCGCTTAAAATGACTCTTATATGGCTCTGCTAAGGGTTAGGGTTCCAGGCGGCCCTGAACTTGAAAATCCGACGACTACCTCGGTTGGTGGGCGGGACTGTTTGTCTTGGTGCTGTGTGTGGCGGTAGTAGAGTAGTATCAGCTAGTTCTTGCTCGTCAACTGTGATGGGCCGGGATTGCGGATATGTTCCGTGACCTCTTGTGTCAGCTTTGCTAGCTGTTCCGGTGATAGTGCCCAGGGCTCCATCTGTCGGTCCCACTACAGTCTTTTAGGAGAAGCATCCGGTCCGGGGCTGCTGCTGAGATGCCTGGTCCGTTCTGGACATGGTGTCCTAGGGCGAGGGCCCCATACAGATGACCGTAGTCTGAGACTGATAATGGCAGGCTAGTACCAGAGGTGGTAGTGTCAGGCAAGTATGGGTGGGCCTAAATATTAGTGTCCAGTATGACCGGAAGGCTTATTTCGTGAGTTGCCTGACTCGTACTTTTGTACAAAAGGTGAAATCAAGCGATTGTAAGTGCATCCTCTATAGTATCAGCCTCAAATTCGCTTCGCCTGGATTTGCTAATGATATTGGCAATCTGCGCATCTCCGAACCTAAGTCCGCCTGAGAGACAGAGCGGCCAATTTGCTATTAATATACCATGTGGGAGGTGTGAGACGAGTCGCGGTCACACTTTCACTTCACAGGGATATTTGGCACTGTTTCACATATACAAATACATACAAACTAGTACATTTTCACTTTCAAGAACGCAGGACGCATTGAGTCCCAGTCCCTAAATTCCCGAAATATATTTGAAAGGTTGAAGACTATGTGGAAACATGATAGCAAGGAGTAGGGCAGGTAGTAATAGTAGATGGCCGAATGCAGTTGGCTCAACACCACCTCGGCCTTTCACCCCTTCTGCAAGACGGAATCTTCCTCTATCAGTGGACATCTCCCTTTCTTCGATTCGGACTCACCACATCATCCAGTAGCGTTTCACTAGTACACCTCATCTCCATCTCAAACCACATGTTTTTTTTTGTTTTATTCATACTGTATTCACTCTAATTAGAGTATGACAGAGTCTAAAGACAACCCCTCCGCCTCCGGGCGAGCCGGCTAGATGGCGGAGCTCCCACCTGCTACCCATCGTCCCCTTTGACAAAGGAAAACCCAGCAAGCGCAAGCAATTGAAAAGAACAAAAGATATCAACGAAAAGAGAGAGACTATCCACGGTCCAAGCACCCTTACTCCTGCCCGCGCTCCTCCTGCCCGCGCTCCTCCGCTTGTTTGGGCGGGAACTTCCCGACGTCAGTAGCTGCCAGGAAGTCCATCACCGCTTGATCGCATTTCTCCATGGAAAACAGCTCAGAAATCTGCACATGTCGGCATCTGCCCGCTTTCCATCCTGTGGCCTTCCCCACCGCCTTCCACTGCGCTTTCTGCTGGTCTTTCCATTGGGTGCAGTGGCGGAAGAGGTGCTCCCGTGTCTGTACTGCTCCACCTCTGCACCACCAGCATATGTCGTCCTCTCGGTGTCTAAACCGCTTTAGGTACGCTCCGGTTGGCGCATGCCCGCTCTTCAGTCTATAGAACCTTGCTACCAGTGACTTCACGCTTGTCATTGGGATGGATCTCTTGCTTCCGGTTTTGCCCTTCAGCCTATTGCCGTAGTGTTTGGAGCACTTGTCGGCCTCCCACTTCGTCTTCGCCGCCGTCCTTCCTTCAGAGATCCGTCTAGCTCTATTCGCGGCCGAGGTGTATATTCGCTCTCGTACTGTGTAACCTCGACCATCTCGTGCCTTGTTCGCCTGGCGGTCAGCCTCTTCGTTCCCGGGGATGCCTGAGTGTCCCGGGACCCAGTGGGTCACGACTTCGACTCAAACCACATGTCGACAGTCCTCGTGAGGGCCTTTGTTACCACCGAATCAAAATCCACCCACCATACCTCCCACTTTGCTTAGTAGCAAATTTCTCGGTTCCGAATCCCGATGCAATACACCTGCATCATGTATCCTCCTCAAAGCTTCAGTGGGTCGCAACGTGTCTTTCGTTGTCGGCTGCCACGGGTCCTCCGCGATGGATACAGTGTCGTGAAGGTACTCGAGCACTAGCGTGGTGTAGCTGCAGGCCAGCTTCTGCAGACGTGGGAACGCGGGAGGAGAGTTGGTGAAGAGGCGCGGGAGGTTGCGCGTGAGTATAGCACCATGCAGTAGGGGACAACCTGGGAGGGGGTGTCAGAGTCCACGAGCAAGAAGCGTCTTGTAGGTACTGTGTTCATGGGAGAAAGTATTTCGAGGGTTGTCGGTGCCGGTAGTGGGAAGCGAGAAGTACTGGAATTTAGGGTTAGCAGAATTCATAGGGTGCGAGGTGCGGGTACTATACAATCTTTAGGATGCGTAGATTGCCGTCAGATGCGACAAGGAGAACGACACTCAGCGGGCCTTCGTGAATGGTACGGACGAAGGAACACCTGAAGCGCTTGAGGACCGGTAAGGGCAGGTAGGAGATGCATTCCAATGGCGGCAGCACCACGATGGAAGTGTTTGCGAAAGGACTGGAATGTTCGGCTGGGATCGCTTCGAATCGCGTGTGAAGCAGGGTGAGAGAGAGTGGCGGCTTTCCAGTTTGGGGAAAGGACGAAACGGTAACGCGGGTAGAGCTGCGGGAGAAGGAGTAGAAGATGAGGAGCGGAGTCATGGTTGTGATCGATGGTGGACTGACATTGCGATGGAGATGAAGGAGGAGAGAGGAAGATGACGTTAGGGAACGGGTGAAACAACTCTTATGCCAAGCCCCAGGATCTTATCTATTGAGGTTTGATTTTCAATCTTATCTAGTCATCTAATCTTTAATCCCAACGAACAATCTAAATCTAACTTTGCGCCGCAAATACTACTTAAATTGCATTTAGCAAATTGCACAGGAAATACAAGCGGGTATAATCGGGTTAGAAGGAGCGACGGTACTATAAAATTTAATGGTAATAGTCGTCGTCGTCCTCATCGTCTTCCTCGTTGTACTTAACCATCTCCTCGTTTACCTCACTCTCAACCATGTCGGCATATCCCAACCCCGATCTTCGGCCGCCATCATGCAAACGTACCAAAGAGCCATTGCAACTGACAATCCTCCACACCCACCCTCATCCTATGTCACCGGCTCCGACACATTCACATCCCCATAAAACCTCCTCCCTCTCTCGATCGCCACCATCTCCCAATCGGTCATGACATAGCACCATCTTACTCCGGTCTGGTTCATGTAATAATGAACCTGCGAAATGACCTGTCGATACTCTTTTTCCTCTCTCGATCCTCGACTGCTGTTCCTCCACTCTGTGTGCCAATTCCACGACGTTTTGACGTCGCCCACCAATCGGATAACTTCCTGGTCTGATTTGCCATAGTGAATCCCAGCGCCGTCTGCGTCAGAGCCCCCCTCAAGTGTGCGACCCGCCCTATCAACGATGATTGCCATGCCGCGCGTGATGTAGGATGTCTCAAGGGCATAGTTTGCTTGGAGTGTAACGAAACGGCATGTGAGAACCACGACGTCCTGTTCGACGCAGATCGCTTTGTGCTGCCCCGTTAAGGGGAAACGAAGGCCGAAGGGCTCGAGATGCATGTCTGTGCGAGGTGATTGCCAGAGGAAGTCATCACAGAAGTATCCCTTCGCCGGTATTGGGCCCACGAAAGGGCCCACTTTCGCATACGCTGCACCTTGTCGCTTATAACAACACAGCCACCCACTTAAACCCCCCCCTAGAATATTATGAATTGAAAGATAACTAG
>Ga0307514_10001267_pt1 | contig 33027 bp, 30 predicted proteins | sample 16_EM_MG_FD_203088 | JGI IMG/M metagenome (GOLD analysis project Ga0307514, IMG submission 203088) | Populus trichocarpa ectomycorrhiza microbial communities from riparian zone in the Pacific Northwest, United States - 16_EM | ecosystem: Host-associated > Plants > Roots > Unclassified | place... | reverse complement strand
CCCGCAGTCCTGTAGTCTTGTTATGGAGCGCCCTGGTCCGTCCAGTCCTGAAATCTTGAGCCCGGAAAACTTTAGTCCGGTCTCGGGCAAGGTTTTGGACGGACGGGACGGACTATTGGGATGCCTGGAAAGGCCGAAAGACCCTGAAAGCGACTCGTACGGATTTGCGATGCCACAGAGGAAAACATCAAAAGTGACTTGACAGAACTGGATATTGAGGAAGGAGAGGGTCTTGAAGAGTTCCAGGATGTGGGCGAGGAGGAAGAGGAAGAGGATGATGTAGAAGAAGAAGGCATCGAGGAAGAAGAGCTGGTTTCAAGTTAGGATATGGAGCATAGTTGCACCACGGCGTTGAGTGTAAGTAGCACTTTGTATGTATGCTCCGCGAATGAACCAGTCCAGTCACTGAGGGTGGGACTCCGTGAATGGACCGGTCTCTCCGCGGAGGGACATCCTCCGTGACTGGACTAGAACATATGAGAACAGCATTTATATATTACTTTTGTGGTGTACATTTACATTAATTTAGCATGTGTACCTACACCACAAATGGGTCAAAAAGATTGTAAAATTTGAATACTTCGTATGCTTCGGGAAACATTCCTAAGATCATATGGAAGTACAATCCACTAGTCACTACACCATATGGTGAGTTGTATACCGGACTTTCGCTGTAGGTAGTCACATGGACATCTTTCAACCCAGTCTCCAATACAAAATTGGGCATAAGAAAATATCGAGATTTTCCAGCGTGTGAGTTATAAACACTCCATCAACTGCATCATATTGTAAGTCTGATGGTAGTCGTTTAATCTGCACAACACTAACCTCCAAGAAGTTTAAATGCAACTACACTTACTGCTCAAGCGTTTAAATTCCACCACCACCCCCACTACTCAAACGTTTAAATGCCACTACACCTCCTACTGGAGAGCAAAATTGTAATTTCAACCCTGTTGAGGTTGTGGCATTTACACTGCAGCCTTTGATTTAAACTACAAGACAGCCTCTAAACTACACCTTCGTGGTAATTGAACTACCACCCACCTAAATCATAAACCCGAGGGTCAGGCAAGGCGATCGGGCATGGAGATGTGAGAGACTTCGGTTGCCTGGAGGCTGTAGACATGAAGTAGTTGTGAGGGATGTTTACCATGTGACAGGAGCTCACAAGTCGCTCTTCCAATCGCAACTACGGATCAAGAATTCGCATCGTCCCGGTTGTTCACATAGTGATGCTTAGAGGAGCTTGATTGTATTCTATCTAAGAGGGCCACAAGGCCAATATATATGAAGTGCAGATACGGCTGAATGCCATCAGCCCGTATCAGAGTCAACAGTCATCTCCGGCCATACGAAACATCACCATTTCCGGCCATACAAGACATCTCTGTCTCCGGCCATACAAGACATCTCCGACTCCAGCCATATGTGATATCTCCATCTCCAGCCAATGATTCCACCAGTCCAGCAATGGATCAGTCCAGACCAGAACCGTCCAGTCCAGTCCAGGTCCAGTCCAAGAAATTTTTGGACTGGGATCGGACCGATCCCAGGTGCTGACAGACTGGATTGGGCTTGGTCCGGACCGATCCCTCACGGTGTCAAGGATTAGGGTATACTTTCCCAGTTATTAGTCTTTTAATGGGGAAAATATATCTCGATAGAGCCCAATATACACACAGAAGTGGTATAATTTCGATCAGAGTGGGTATTCGGGGGTGAGTGGTGATAAAAAGTGAGGAGGAGTCATGTTTTCGGTAGTACTTGGCTAAAAAGCAATGTTAAAATTATATGCGTAAATGGATCGGTCCAGACCAAGCCCGTCCAGTCCCAGACTGCCAGTCTGTGGATCGGTCCAGTCCGACCTTCCCATTAGACCGGACTGGACTGAGCCCTACCGCGGACTGGGATCGTCTGGACTGGTGGAATCATTGTCTCCAGCCGTACAAGACAACTCTGTCTCCGGCCATACGAGACTCATCTCCGGCTGAGGCCTGTATGTGCAATAACGGTCAACGGCTACGAAATCAAAATATACGACAGACCGCCATTAGTGGATACCAGTCAAGGTCAAGGAAACTTGTGGGCGTAGCACCCCAAGTTGGAGGGTTAATTTGACACGGGAAACGGATCAGGTAAAGGGAGCCGACATTCTAGCTTGAGATCGAAGTAATGAATGGAACTGGGAGAATGACTTATTTGGAAGAGGAGCATTTTCGGAGGATGATAGATTAGGAGGAGCTCTAGGTAGAGCACAGAGCACACATTATCATTTTGGTCATTTTTATTCATTGCTTAGGTTTTAAGGTTGTGTTACCATCTGGAGGAGTGTTGGACGGATTTTGAGCTCAGTTATCACGTATCTGGGTTAGGGTCGAGCCGCGGAGCCGCTAGCACTTAATTTCTTGTGTACGTATGCGTGTCATTTAGACTTAGATTTAGACAGACAAGTTAATATACTCATCACCAATTTAGCTGCTGCAACCATAAGTCGACGTACGCTTCCGATGTGCCTGGATTTGGTCCCGCAGAAGTTTCGTACTTGAGCCTCACATATTCTTATTCACGATGGGTAGTAACTAAATATAGAGCTTTTGTTTGTTATAATCATGCTGTATTTAGTCTATCTAGAGTATGACTGTGCCCGCCTCCCCTCCCCCTCTGGCTAGCCGGCTAGATGAGGGAGATTTCCTCCCTCTACCCTTCGTCCCCATTGTATTTCCAACCAAATCGCAAACGAACAACCGAAGAACGAGCGACCTAACACAAAAGAAATGCTGAAGGAGTGTCAAGCTTTGACTTTAGCTAGCTTAGGTGAGAGGTAAGGGAAACTTTCTCACCTCCGTGGCTGCGAGGAAGTCCATCACCGCTTGATCACATTTCTCAAGGGAAAACAACTCCGATATCAGCCTGTCTGCATCCAGTGTTCCTAAGCGGCCAGACCCGGCCGGCCTGCATGAAACCTGGCCGCCGCCATGTCAGGCCTCGGATTTTGCGACCGGGCCACTGGGGAACACTGTCTGTATCCCCCTGCTTTCAAGCCTGTGGCCCGTCCAACCACCTTCCATATCTGCCGCTATTCGTCCTTCCACCGTCTGCTGAGGCGGAAAAGGTGCTCCCCAGTACATGTAGTCTCCCCGCATCACTAGCATTGGTCATCGTCCTGTTGTCTAAACCGCTTAAGATATGTCGCCATAGTGCATGGCCGCACTTCCATCGATAATACCTGGCTGCCAAGGACTTCGCGGTTTTCATTGGGATAGGCCTCCTAGTCCTAGCTTTGCCAGCTGCAAACTAAATTTAGAGGACGACATGGCTCGTGAGACACAGCCAAATCATCGATCGGAATGATCGACTATTAAATTAGGTCGATATGCTACTCTAGGTATTTTTGTGGTGAAAATTTCTCCCGCTCAATCTCCTGGTTTTGTCATAGCATTTACATGTGGCTATAGCCAATGTGCTGCAGTCATGATGCATCCTGCAGCACTTGCGGGCCAAAATCAAGGGCACTGACAGGAAAAGTTGTATTTGAGGTCAACTACCCTACTGAGCTGGCTATCTCAGCGGTCCCTCCGTTTTTCACCTCAAATCTATTTTTACCCTCTTTGCAGACAAAGTATGGTGGCAACAGTTCGGAACCATTAAATTCCAATGCGCCAAGAATTCTGCTTTGCTGTGCTTTACTTATACAGTATTCACTTATCTACAGTATGACAAAGTCCGATCTCCGCATGCACCCATTTTCCCCTTTATAATGCTAACAAAAGAAAGGAATGCAAGACTCAAAAATATGAATCGAAAGAGTAGAAGAAGGCGAACTCATCATGCAGGTGGCGACTTCCTCACGTCAGTTGCGGCGAGGAATTCCGTCACCGTCTGATCACATATCGCCACGGAAATGATCTCGAATATCTGGACGTACCCAAGAATTAGGCTATCACGTGCACCTCGATTCACTCATATATTGTACTTATTGATGAGAACAATAACTTTGCACAAGAAAAGGTTGAATTGTCTGTTCTACAAAAGTTATTCAAGGGAAAATCTATGTATATACACAAGAATTCCTGAGGTTTCGCGGAGATACTTCGAGTGGCAAGAGAAAAAGCTTGCTGTGGCGGAGAAGGAGTGACTCACCATGCATTGGTCAACTCGGCGACCAAACTCCAGATCTCTCTAGAAATCGCCAGTCACTACTAACATCTTCCAGGGCCTTCGGGCCAAATCTTGAGTCAACACTTATTGGCTAAAATCAAGGAGTGAGATTCTGGGCTTGTGAAGCTGCAGTACCCCTATTGGGAGTTGTGAGGAAATGCACGGGTAACACCTCTAGCAAGAAATGGATGTTGGAGTTCATTGCTGCTATGTTGGCACCACCTAACAAGTCGATTTTATCTTCAATTGCGCTGTTAAAAATAGTCATCCTGCCGCTTTTAAAAATAGAAATTTTGGATGCGCATAAGAGGATTGGCCAGTATGTCCTTGCATTACGGGATGCAGATACATTCGAACTTAAAGGAACAGCCGTCGAGAGGACACTGCTACAGGGCACAGCACAGCACTACTAGTGTTATTGTGAAGCTTTTCGCCTCTCATATCACTAACGGCAATATTGCCGCCTACTGCGCGCCAAGATCCGTAACGCACAACCAAAACTCTTTGATGTGGCAGGATGGCTCGAAGCACATGTCAAAAATAGTGCAAGACGCCCCCAACGCCACAACCAGTTATGCATGGTGTGGAGACTATCACGCTGAGTTGGGTTTTCACTAAGCAGGGTATCATTACATTTGATAGAATTCTCTTAAAATAGTGAGTCGTTGTAGCCACCGCTAGCAGTTAGCGGAAAGTATGCCGGGTGACAGACTTGTGGTACATTTTTATCGGCAATAATTGTTTCGATAAGGCCTACCCAGTACCACAGCTGATTACCACTTAACTGGTTAGTACTGTTCTTCCTACTCAAATCTGACTTTTCAATACTACTAGGGGTGGTTGTCAGTGTTAATGACTCCGCAATAATCATAGCAACACTACTCAATTACCAGTACCCGAATGCCAGCTTGCAATGCAGGCTCCTACACCATTTTTTCAAAATCCGGCGGTTACAGCAAGCTCTGTTAAAACTTTATTGTCCATACCAACCGCAAGTATTGTCACCTTTCGTTCATACATATACTCTGTAGTCCCAAGATGTTCATACAATGTCGACAACTTAGCGCCTAAAAAGTCCGTACTATCCCTCAGGAACTGCCCGAGAGCTCTATCCTCTCTAAACATCACCACCAGCCGCAACTTTTGCAAGTCTTACTTCACATCCAACAACCTCTTGCCCTGCGTTAAGGAACCTCGCACTCTGCACCGCATACAGCTTCCTCACGCCTACCGAAGGGTTTCCCGCACGCATTCCCACCTGTACAAAGACGTATTACTTTCTTTCATACCCGCATTGCTTCATGCAGAGTCTACAAGAGATGCAAGTAGCAACCAATGATGAATACATCCCTTCGCATCTCATATCATTGAGCGGAGAATTCGCACACTCATTTGATGTGCTATCTACTCAGCTGAACAGGTGAGTGCAAATCCATTCGCCAATACACAGTGCGAACTACCGTATATGATAGCATGCTCATTCAATCCATAGCACCCGACAGCCGCCAACAGCAATCCCTGCCACTGAAGACTATCCGTACCGCACAAGCGCCGCTATTGCTGCATGCAGAAGAACGCCATGGACCAGTTACATCTCTGGTTACACACACGCATCCAAGTGCGCAGGGTGGTGCATGAATATGCTCTCACAGGCTACACAGATAACCCTAGTATTCCTCCACGGGAAAACGCTTGCGAACAATCGGGTTGGGTGGCGTATGGGCGTGTGCTCTAGTGCAATCTGCGCCATGCTAGTATTCCTCCTCAACCTTACTATCACAATCTACGCAATAATCAAGTGGCCGCCAGAGGGGGGATTCGGAACAATCCACAGATGTTCATGCAAGGAGATAAAGACGCTCTCGGTCTGGATTCACTTTGGCATAAATAGCTTGGGCACTATTTTGTTATCCTCTAGCAATTATACCCAACAGGTTCTCATGAGGTATGTCCCATGGCGTCCACTCGTTGAGACGGATGCACAACTAACTCCGGTAAGCCCAACGCGCGCAGAAATCGACAAAGCACACAGTGCAAGAGAATGGCTCCACATCGGTGTGCCAAACGTAGGGAATATGCGGTGGATCAATCGAAAACGAGCCATTTTGTGGTGGTGTATTGGTTTGACATCTATCCCTCTACACTTATTGTAACTATTGAACAGCACCCGGCGTTCTCTTTGATGGCTGACCCCATGCAGATACAACGCTGCTGCTTTCTCCACAATATCCACCAATAATTATGCAGTCGCATTGACGCGGCAGACCATCTTCAACTCTGCGAATATGGTGCCTCTGGTTTCGTACAGCCCACTTGGTCGGCCCAGCACCGCAGGCCCAGCTGATTATACATTGTCCCATAACTACACATCTCCGTTCTTATCGCATATCTACGCATCACTACTAAATAACTATACGTCGTTGTTTAATGGATATACAATGGCAAATCAGCGGACGACCATGTCATCACTGGATACCTATAGTTCATCGTTGAGCAACTATCAGTCTGTATTGGATCAATCCTCGCTCGATGAACCAAGTAAACACAAGTATTCAACGTTGCTTCAAGATTTTACAGTGTTGTTGTCTGAGGTTGGCACCACTCTCCAATGGGAGGCCTTAATACTCGACGCTCGACAAACGGAGACCCTTTCAAAGAACGAGAAAAAGTGGGCGAATCTTACACCAAAGGAATGCATCGACGTTTATAGAGGCGGTTTCCCATCAAAGAACAGGAATCTCGTCCTCATACTCTACAATCAGGTTAGCGAAAACAATATTAGCTTGAGCAAAGGATTCACAGTAGCAGCAGATGCCAACGCACCACAATCCTGGATTGGGTGCGGCTACCTCTGGGACTCTTGTGACACCAATCGTGCAATGTCGAACGTTGCAAATAACAAGAACTGGACTACGTATAGTGGGGTAGTCAAGGAATGCCGGTCAGAGATAACGGACGAACACTGCAAGCTGCAATTTTCAACAGCAATCTTGTCAGTTGTAATCGTGTGCAACCTCGTCAAAGCACTCAGCATGCTCCTATTGTTCCTTGAATACAACTTCGATCCGCTGGTAACCCTCGGTGATGCTATCCAGAGTTTCATAGAGAGACCCGATCCAAATACATCCGATATGTGCTACGCAGGAAGAGAAGATATCAACGTCTTGTGCAAATCAGGTCAGTCGTGGAATTCCAGCCAGTTAGGGCTACGGAAAGTACGAAAGTACCGATGGTGGAACGCTGTCGGTCGTACGCGGTGGATTACGTGTATTTGTTGCATGGTGGTTACATTGTTTGCCACGGCAGGGCTTTTGAGCGTCGCTGTGCTTTCGGATGCCCGCTTTTACGGCAGCTCGTTTTTTATCAGCAACTGGGGACGCGGATTTGGCCAACTTACCCCAAGTTCGATTATTAAACTTCACCGTACGAAAAGATTGCCGTTTGCCTTGGCTGTCCTTCTCGCCAATGCACCACAGTCTTTATTATCCTTCCTTTATTTGATGTATAATGCGGTATATAGCAGCATGCTCATGGGAAAAGAATGGGACGGGTACGCCGGCAAACCGAAATACCTGCGCGTCAGTAGCCCGCAAAAAAACCAGAGATCAACTTACTGGCTGCAACTTCCGTTCCGATATGCTATCCCTCTGATGGTCCTCTCTGGATTGCTTCACTGGCTTACGTCACAATCGATCTACTTAGCGAGAATTGAAATTGTGCAAAACCCTCCCCAGTACCCGTACGTGAAGAATGAGGTGGATGTGATCTCTACTATCAGCTTTAGTACGATTGCTCTGATTTTCGTGGTACTGTCAAGCATTTTTGCGATTATTGCGGTTGTGGTCACCGGACGTCGGCGGTATAAACATCCTAATATTCCGGTGGCAGGGAGCTGTTCTGCGGCAATCAGCGCGGCGTGTCATCCAATGGGGACCGGACAAAGACGCCATCTAGGCAAGCTAAAGTTGAGCGAGGGTTTCGTTGATGGGGTCAAGTATCTTTCATTCACGGAAGAGGTTGTAGCGACCCCGATGAATGGCCATGTGGACGGGGAACAAACGGTGTGAGATACGGCTGGCGTTTCAGTCGTGCTGTCGGGGGCATGGAAGGTGGTCTTGGTCGGTCTTTTTCTTAATTGGCTAGCTGCGACACGAGGCAATGGCGATATCTAGACGGGTATAAAGTCTGGGCTAGGCGGAGTTTGTCTGCTAAATTGTTAGCATGAAGTGCCTTTGTATGAAATGGTATAGACTGTACTGTTGATGGTCCTCTCATAATTGATGTGTCTGATACCCTCACGAGACAGTATCGCGCAATCCTACAAGTTCAGAGCCCAGTGGTAAATGCTACAGGATGAGGTCGTAGGTGACGGCGTACAAGAGAGGAAGATGGAAAGTTGATGAGACGGAGTGGACGGGGGTGTAGACTACGGCGCGGAGATGCTCGGCGGAGGAGCTCGACTTCAGCATAGACAAAATAAGGTGTACCTAGACGAGGGCGGAATACACGACAGTGAAGAATTGAGATGAGATGAGGGCGGAGAAATGGACAAGGATGAAGGTCTTGAAATTATGAAGTGACTTGGGCCATCTATTTGATGCAACACTCCTTACACAGTAATAAGCAAAATCAGTCGGTGCTTATGTCAGGTCTAGAAGCGATATCAACTTTAACGTTGACATAGAATACAGTAGAGTCTGAACAGTAGATAGAGGAGTCGAAGGAGGAATTGGCGGATGTAGTGGGGTCAAAGGACTTTAGGGATACTGTTCATAAAACAATCCTGAGATGCGTTTCAAAGATAGTACTATACACTGCTCTAGACATTCTCAGAATCTGTGTGTTCCCTTACCGAGTTACCGCTGGGATTTGGTGGAACTGGACGACCTGAATTATACCAAAGCTTACAGTATTCCTAAAGCCACGACCTAACTGCCTCCAACTCAAATTATGGATATTAGTGTCACACTTTGAATTACATAAAATACATAGCATCTCTAAACCCTAGTACGAAGTATAATGAAGCTTATAGAGGGGAAAGTTTTTCACTTTGCTCCACACTCTTGGGATCGATCAAGATATCCGTTGATGCAGAGCATCTGCTCTCCGCGTGATAATTTGATGTAGTTTGACAGTTGCCGCCGAGACTTGATCGCCGCAGGGGTCTATGAAATGATACACAAATAAAGTCGTATGCTAAAGTCGTACAGAGTTTTTTAGCTAAGCTCGCATGCCAGCCCCTTGCTGGTGCGGGAATGAATACCCGCGCCAGGGAGGGGCTGGACGACTTATTTGTCGGTATTACTCCTACGTTTGGAGAGGCAAAGATCTCCCGAACCCAACACCGGAAATCGAAAAAAGCTTTTCGGTCACAGCCTATCTAGATAATAACTGCTCTTGTAGTCTGCCTGCACTTGACCAAAATTGTGTATGTGTGGTGGATGTGCTCTCAGTGCCGGCCAATGCTTCACTCTGAACTCGGGTCTATCCTGCATGACATTAGGGGAGTACCTCCACCGCACACAAACAATTTCGGTCAAGTGCAGGCAGACTACTTGGGCAGTTATTATCTACATAGGCTGTGACCTACAACTTCTGTTTAGATTTTCGGTGTTCAGTTTGGGTGTTCAACTTTTGGAAAACTGATCACTTATTCGGGGATGTTAATCATCCAGCCCCCCCCCCTGGATCGGGGCGGTGGGCTGGTACACGAGCTGATTTTTTAGCGTTTGGAGCATCCGCAGGGAAGGTGAAATCTAGTACTTGGCTCGAGCCCAACACCCCCACTGTTCCTGATTGAGCCAGCGCATATATGATCTCAGACACCCTGTCATTTTCATCCGAAGGGTTGATACATATATCCATGTTCCTCTACTATTTGATCACAATGATGTACAAAATCATCTCTGAGGTTGAAATTGTGGCTGTCGCTGTAGGGAAGTGATGCAAAAAGCCTTTGTGGGGTTGGCAGCTCGTTTCTATGTTACACAGTATAACTAATGGAGCTTAGTACCTTACGCGAGTCGAAGCTCGTGTACCAGCCCACATCCCAGATCCAGAGGTGGGCTGGACGATTGATGACCCTGAATAGGTGATCAGTTTTCCAAGGGTTGAATACGCAAACCGAACACCGAAAATCTAAATAGAAGTTGTAGGTCACAGCCTATGTAGATAATATCTACCCGAGTAGTCTGCCTGCACTTGACCGAAATTGTTTGTGTGTGGTGGAGGTACTCCTGTAATGTCATGCAGGATTGACCCGAGTTCGGAGTGAAGCATTGGCCAGCACTGAGAGCACATCCACTACACACAATCAATTTCTGTCAAGTGCAGGCAGACTACCAGAGCAGTTATCATCTACATAGGCTGTGACCGAAAACCTTTTTTTTGATTTTCGGTGTTGAGTTTGGGAGCTCATTGCCTCTCCGAACCACGGAGTAACACCGACGACTAAGTCGTCCAGCCCCTCCCTGGGGCGGGTATTCATTCCCGCACCAGGAAGGGGCTGGCATGCGAGCTTAACGCGAGTCCAATCACATTCTATCCTAAACTCCTTAATGCTCCAATCGCATAATGTCAAATATAATCGTTAGTTCCAAGAATTTGCAGCAGTTTTGGACCTCGCTAGCAGCTAACTGAAGTATGCAAGGAGTGATTGTTGCCAGCCAAGCCCGCCTCACCACCCGAAACAATCTCGGCCGACGTCGGAAACGGCAAGCGAACGCAGAGTTTCCGAGAATGGGCTGTCTAGCGCGTGGAACACGGCTCGGGATTGCATTGGCTGCGATTGAGCACATCACTGTGCAAGGGTGGCCAATGAATAGTTGCTTATAGTTATTATTTATGCAGCCTTGCATACCGGCACACCCAACCCGGCGGATGCACATCGCTGTGGTGGCATACTGCACGACATCTCCCGTGATAGGAATGTTGTGGAAGCCTGGTAGATTAATCAATGGTATCGATTTAGTGTGGGTACGGATTTTAACGCTCTTCTCACAACATTGTTGGTGAATAGTGGTAGTAAGAGGCTGTTTTGTACAGTTGACCATTTGCGCAAATGTACCGTAGATAATTTACTCGGACCAACATTTTTACTTCCATTCCGCTCATATAAGCCGGAAATATAGGAAGACAGCACAACAATATCCTCATTGATCCTTCATTCTATTCCCAACCTCCAACTCTTGCATACCTCAAACCGCCCTCTTCGGACCACACGGACTCACTCCCAGCCTCACGATATACTCTCAACCCATACGCACAGCACCCTCATTGTGGATTACGCTCAAATACCCTGGGATGTTAATCACGATTCTGCGCCGAGATGTTCCCGGCGCTTCTTCCGCAGGTAGATGTTGAGGTGCATCGCCAGCAATACTCGCCTTGGGCGCTGCCCACAGAGCAAGTGCAACCGTTGTACTTGCAGGAGGCGTCTCGTTTGCCGAAGGGTAAAATATCATTCGGGGCTGTTAAAATGTAACGCATTGTGAATTATAGTGCCGAGACAGCAAGGAAGCAAAATTGAGAGGTCGTGGTAAGCGCTTGAATTTGGTTCGGTTGATCGTGACCTTGAAAAGCTTGATGTTGTGAAACTTTCGGGAGAGAAGAAGCTAGAGTCCGGTGGTTTTTGGGGGAACAATGTCGTTCAGTAGAAGCGCTCATGGGGAAGCATCCAGGTAATCCTTAGAATGGTATTCAATCTTTAAGCTGTATGAATACTATGCGCATGTCCACTAAACACCTCCAAAATTGAGGGCCCGTTCATACACCACAAGTACGCATTCGTAACCACTTCGACAACTCTTCGTCATGGCACAGCATTGGCCAATGAAAAAAATTGCGCAGATACATAGATTTCCGTTTCCGCAACTTTCGATATCGGTATTTCCAATCCGCCAAACTTCTGGTACAAAATATGTACTTCGGAGTATCTTCCGTTGTTTCCACTATGCAACAACAGCGAATTATTCGTAGGATATATGAAATACTAACCCGACTATTCTATTGATTTCTCTATTGCAGCAGGGTGATTATTTCCCAATGTCATTGTAAGGTCTGGAAGGAGATTGCCGATACATTCATACACAATTACTCACTCGCTACCACCACTTCCGTATGTGTTACATTGGATGCTTCTAAGAACTTGTTGATTGGCTTGACTCGAGGGCCGAAGGCCCCTATATATACAGATTTGACTCTCATATCGATATCCATATTCATCTCCATATCTATATCCATTTGCATATCTGTTTTCAACGATATCAGCCGCTCTCCTGAGGCATATCTTCCTACACTAACTGCATATCAAACGGACCTGAGCAGTGAGGCTCACGATGCAGGTACACATGCAACAGTATACGCCACTCTTAATGCCACTCCACCTATCTCTGCGAGATCTCCAGACTCTCCATGTGCATAAAGGCATAAATTCTTTTGTAGTTAAATAGACCTCGTCATCACCACAGCTTGCAACACCCAACTCTTTAGATCAAACGGCTGACCATTTGTGCGTCAACTCTCTCAGTACTACCGTACTTATGTAGTAACTACTCGCCTAATTTGAAATGCAAACCCTATGCTTCAGGTTTAGCATTGAGAAACTGGTTTCTGAGCACCGAGCTCGTGTGTTGCATATCTCCAGGGGTATCAACGGTAGGTCCGGACTGTAGTCATTTGGGGGACTAGCGTGTATTCTAGCCTGGGCCACGACTTTTGCCACCCTACGGCATCCAGTTCTCAAATATCCATGACTAGGGTAGTGCGGAACGGACTGTAGGTACCTGCCAAGCGGTATCTCGTACCAGTCGGTTTCAGTTGGAGCCTTTGTTAGCTCTAATGGTGGGTATGGCATAGCATACCGCTGCACTGTGTCTCAGGGAGCTCGCACGCAATCTATTGGTTGTTGCAGCCATGTTATGATCATTACTTGGTCATTACTTCATCACTCGCTATCACCATTTCATCACTCGATGGCCTGCAGGGCCCTATCGGTTGGCGGTCTTACTTTCTAGAAGACTAAGAACCCTAGTCCAAGATGAAGGCGACTGTAATTTGGTAATCTGGGCCAAGGAGAGCCTTCAGACGGACGGGACGGACTTTGCCGGATTAATATGGGGACGATTGCATCGATGGTGGTTAGGGTTTGTCAGCCTATCAAATTCGACGAGCTTTAATAACTCTCAGTTTACCTCTAGTTGTACCGGGGCTGATTAGAAAATTTGTGTATACTAAATTCCGTCTTTGCAAATTCGTTGATAGATGCCGCTGTATTACATCATGCGATCGAGTTCGTGTGGGACTTAGGCGTGGAAAATCTCGGCGGCAGACCTGCCCACCATTCAAAAACTCTGATGAATCAATGGACCAAGACCAAGTACCTGACAGGCTTTGCTAATATTTCAGTTAAAGAGCTCTCCAGTAAGACCTCTTCGAAACAACTACCACCACACCATCCCTGGTTCCAGTGCAACCCTTCCGCTGTTCCCGAACTTCACACCACGAAAAAATCTACTCAAACCACATTCCCTGAACGGAGCTCAAAATGTTCCTAACAAAATCAACAGTGAGCTTGACCGATCTCGGATCCGACTATCCGCCTCTCCCTAAGCATCCCCTCTCTTGTAGGTAAAACTGATGGTATCGTGCGAAGGGATATCGATCTCCGAGAGGTATATACAACAGAGTTCGCAAAAGTCCGTCCCACCCGGGCGTGATCTTACCCTTTCCCGGACTATGATTTCTGTCCTGGAGGTTTACAGACTACGGGACTGCAGGTGCCGGTGGTCCTCTGAGTGATAGACACATGATACGAGCGATGCAGTCGTGACGGAATGATGATATCTAATATGCCTCCTAACCCTGTCTAGGGTACATATTTTGCCCTATAACTTATCCAGTTGATCATCCACAGATTGCAAAGCCCACATCACTGTGTGTTAATCAAAATAACTGCATAATTACAGGTGAATCAGTAACCCCAGCCCTAGGAGTCACCCCCAGCCGCCCTCATTGGGCCCTAGCCTTGGATTATCTTGCCCGAAACTAGATGATGGCATGGGGAACTGAAAGACTGATGGGCGGATGGACTATTGCGACTTCTGACATACAGTCATGCAGGATGAGGTGTACCTCCCTCCTCCATTACGCTGGAACGTGCCCGTAGCAAATGACTCTATGCCCGCTTTATGGGACTCTAGAAATTGTACCCAAGTATTTTCCCTATACTAAATGGTGCCTGGAAAATGCTAGGCCACAATTACCTTGTATGACTGATATTTCCCCATAGTACCTGGGTGATTTCTTCCAATTGCCTCGTATTTTCCCACACAAACTTCAGTTTCATGCGGTTTTCCCCCCAATCTCCCTCCTATGTTCAACATCAAATTGTGCGTAAATACATTGGAAATGATTGGTTATATGAGAAAATACATGCCAATTGTTTGGAAAATGCATGAGAAAATGCGGTGATGTTTGTAGACCAGCGAGTCACGGTGTTGAGGTTTTCATTCGGTTCTAGAGACGGTATTTTAACTTCTCTCCTCAAGGGGTTGTAACTTCTCGGACTTAAAATTCTGGTAAGAGTCATTTGATGCAATTTCCGGCGTTTCCAGCTGCATGTGTTGCCGTATTGCGGTGGTGGTAGCTGCGATGATGGTGGTGGTGGTGGTGGTGGTGGTGGTGGAGGCGGTGATGCGATCACAATAATATGACAATGGCAATGGTGACACATACTAGCCCAATTTACCCCAATTCCTACATATCGTTTCCTTGTCATTTCCATCTGGCAATTGGGAGGAAACTGACTGGTAAATACTCATTTCTATGGCGGGAAAGTTTATATACCATAAATAAAATTTCCTACAATTTCCCGGACCCCATAGAGGCGCCTTATCATTAAGTCTATTATCCATCTCCGAACCGCTTCCGGTATTGCTGCAAAATAGAATTCGCTACCTACGAATACTAGGCTATACTATTCGGACTGCACATCACCCCGCCTGCTGGCAATGGTTTATCAGATGCCACGCTAGCTGGTTTCACAACCTCCTGCTCCGTTTATGTCGATGATATTCAGATATAGACGAACACTCCCTCCAAAGTCTCCACCAGGTTTACCGAGGTCCTCTCTCGCTACAAGTAAAATGGGTTCGGGTCGGAATGATGAAGTACCAATCGACGGCCTTGTCGACCTTCCTCAGCCATCAACTCTCCCCTTTCCCTGCTTACACAACATGCACAGACAAAGTCTCACTATTCAAACTTCTACCGAGATTCTATCTCCGCCTCTCGGAACTTACGACCCCTGTTTCGGGTCTTACTCGTAAGGTTGTCGAGTTTCCCCGGACGTTAACGCTCTAGCGCTCGTTGATCTAGTAATATAAGGTTCACAACTTTGGCGAAGTTCAAGTGCTGTTAATGTGAGGACAGGACGTATATAAGAAGTTGTGTGCCCAAGATCAAAATGTCCTCATAGGAAGCACTGGAACTTCACCGGAGTTCTTTTGATATATACCGATAGGGTCAGTGGCAGCTCTGAGCGGTTATTTTGTTGTCTTCTATTCATCCCTTCTTCTTGTCATACGGCCAGTCAAGCGAAGTGTATGTTTAGGGGGGGGAATAAGATCCTACAGGTCAACGAGGGGAAATTGGTTTAAATGAATGGAGTTCGGTTGTCCATCGATATGTAATCTAGTTGATCGGATTCTTTTGAGATGACTGAGGACTGCAATCGCATACTCCCATTGGATTCCAGCATCTTCAAAGTGTTCACAAGAATCCCGGCAAACGATGGCTGGTAGAAAGGCATCCGGTAAGGTACAAGGCACACAAATCTCTTCGCTATTTATCGTCTTTGTACTATTATTCATATAAGGAGACGACATGTGTCTTTTTCGATTCTTATTGGTCAGAATTCTGTGGCTGATTGGCTGATAGTGGCAAGTATAAACCACATGAACTCAGATCTAGAATGACCCATTAATTTAAGTCTGCAAGTTGGACTCTGACAACAAAGTGTCATATACACAAAATGTGTATACCTATACCTGCTTTCACATCCCAGGTTCAGATTCATGATATCTTTAATATTGGGTGAGTGGTTGTGGATTAATACCTTTATTGGAATGTTTTTGTTCAGTAGTACAAGGAAAATTTGCAATAGAGTAAATTGGCAACTAGGAAGTGAAACAGGACCTATTTGTGGATGTTTCATCGATAGAACATGTTGTGATCAGAGCAAAACTTGGGGACTTAATTGGACTTCAATTGATTCAAATAGCTCAGCAGAAAGCATCTTTTCAGCTGACAATATTTACTCTGGTTATAGAAATGGTACAAACTCACAGAGACTTAGAGAGATACACTTGTGGGCTTGGGACCTGCACAGCAAGTATACTGTAAGGGTTGGAGTTGAGTGTACTTGGAAGCCAGGGGTGAGGTATACCTGGGAGTCGAGCTGGAGACGATCTATCTGGGCGCCTCCAAAGGGCGGCGAAGCCGCCACCGTAACTTATATTCTATACACATGCGCATGGTTTTCCCCACATAGTAGTGCTGATAACGGATTTTGCATGTGTACCTGCATCGTGAGCCTTACAGCTCAGGTCCGTATGATACGCAGTTGGTGTATGAAGATATGCCTCAGGAGAGCGGCTCATATCAGTGCAAACGGATATGCAAACAGATAAGAGATATGTTGGAAATTGTAGCGGGCGCTGTGAGAAAGTCTAAAAGCGATATCGTTCTCTCTACTATAGCGGTCTCTCAATATACTGAATGACAGGGCCACATTGGCCGCTCCGCCATCGGGCGGACTCGGGCGCAGGGTTGAGCGGGTTTCCAATAAGATATGGAGACAAATATGGCTGTAAATATGGGAGACAAGTCTGTATATATACCGGTCTTCTGGCCTCGAGAGATCTGTCAATCAACAAGGCTTAGAAGCATCCAAAGTAACAACGGATGTTCAAATAGTGATGCTAGAGAAGCTTAATTGTATTCTATCAAAGAGGGCCACAAGGCCAGTATATATATGAACGTACCAGTACGGCTGAATGCCATCAGCTCGTACCAGAGTCAACAGTCATCTCCGGCCATACGAGACATCACCGTCTCCGGCCATACAAGACATCACCGTCTCCGGCCATACAAGACATCACCGTCTCCGGCCATACAAGACATCACCGTCTCCGGCCATGCAAGAAATCTCCGTCTCCGGCTGTACAAGACATCACCGTCTCCGGCTGAGACCTGTATATGCAATAACGGAGGATGTTCAGTGTGCGAGTGCTCACTGGTGCAGCAGAACTTTGTGACTGACAACCTCGTTCCGCGTGCTGGTAGCATTAGCAGAGCCTTCTATGCATCTCGAAAAAATGATAACTTGTACTCCCGGGAACCTCAGAGATATACACTTACCATTTGTCAGCATCAAGTGTTGTCCACGAGACGAGACGTACCTGGCAAGACGACACATAATCGAGTACGGATAAGACGGGACTTCTGCAGCTACGGGACAAGATATTCTGGGACTCTTTTAGAGAAGGCGCGGGGTTTTGTAATATGTGGTGAACTATGTGCGTAGACTATGGAACAGAGGACAGAGAGGCGGAAGACTTACGATTGTATAAGAAAGTTGTGTGCTCATGCCTTACCGTATGCCTTACCATCGGCTCAGCTTTCCATAGCTCCCGCTGCTCATTCATCTACTGTCTGCAGTTGCGATAGAAGTGTTCTTGAGTCCGGGTCGATTGCTGCATCATCAGCACTGATCAGCTTCGCGCTGCCCGAAGAGCGTGCCATATGTCGCAGTCGGTGCATGGTTGCATTTCAGTTGATAGTATGTTGCTGCTAGGACCTTCTTGTTCTATGTGCTGCGGAGGCGTACAGTCGTTTCCGTACTATGCTCTACCGCTTAAGGTTAGTGCTTCTTTGTTGCCCAGTCCTCCCATTTTACGATTTGGTTAAGGTACGGAGCTGTAAGGGCATGTCCTGTGTTGATTTGGTAAAACCTTGCCGCGATATATTTCTTTGCTGATGAAACAACGGGGTCGAGTTTTTACTTTTTGGCAACTCGATACGCTGCCTTCTTGCCTTTCCGGTTACTACATTGTGTGGTTTTGTCTCGCACCAGACGTGGAAGCGATCTTTGCTGGGTCACATGCCTATCACTCGTTCCTCGCGAAACCCATTTTAATACCCAGCTGCTTTCTGTCTGGAACAAAACAACTCCGATGTGGGAGCGTGGGCAGTACCACCAGCAACAAAAGAAAATCAGGGAATAATTTCCATACTGAGGATTGTAAGGGCTTGGATACATTGTTTTTACTTTTTGTGGCAATATCAAGATAGTTGATGAAGTATGGCAATAGGTTGAATTGTTGTGTCAGTTATACATAATTATTGTCGGAGTAGTAAGTTGGAGAAATACATTTGAGTTTTCTTTACAGCCACCAATTATTTTCCCTTCTTCAAGTCTGAGCCATTAGCTTGAATTAGAGTGTAGTTGCTTGCTCTTTGTCCGACACAGATTTCATAAGTATTAGAACTATATTTTGTTTTTGTTTTGTTTTAATCATACTGTATTCACTCAAATTGGGGTATGACAGGACCTTAATAACCCCCTCCGCCTCCGGGCGAGCCAGCTAGATGGCGGAGCTCCCCCCCCGCTACCCTTTGTCCCCGTTGACAAATGAAAGATAAGATGAGAGAAAGACAAACAGAAAGAAAGAAATCAAGCAAGAAGGAAGAAAATGTCTAACCCCGCTACCGCCCCCGCCTCTCCTGAGCCCCGAGCCCTGAGGCAGCTCCCTACCTCTACTTCACTTCGGGCGGAAACTTCCTGACATCAGTGGCCGCCAGGAAGTCCATCACCGCTTGGTCACACTCTGCTATCGAAAACAGCTCAGAGACCTGCACATGTCGGCATCTGCCCACTTTCCAGCCCATCGCCTCTCCCACCGCCTTCCACTGTTCTGTCTGGTGATATCTCTACCGGCTGCAGTGGTGGAAGAGGTGCTCCCGTGTCTGGGACACTCTCCCTCGACACCACGAGCACATGTTGTCATCTCGGTGGCGGAACCATGTCACAGAAACTCCAGTTTCCGCGCCCCCGGACATCAGTCAGTAGAACGTATCGGCCAGCGGCTTCACGCTTGTCATCGGGATAGGTCACTTGGTCCCTGCATTGCCATTGAGTCTGTTGCTGAAGTGCTTGCTGCACCTGTTGGCCTCCCACGTTGCCTTTGATGCTGATCTTGCCTCGGTGATTCGTCTAACCCTATTCAAGGCCGAGGTGTACGGCCACTCCATCACTGTGCTTCCGCTCGAGTCCCAGGTCAAGTTTGCCTGACTGTCTGCCTCTACAATTCTGGGGATGCCGGAGTGTCCGGGGACCCAGTAGATCTTGGTTGTGAAGCAGTGCGCAAGCTGATTCCGCGCCCTTCTGTCGATCTGCCGCGCCAGTACCTGCCCTGGGCCCAGCCCCAGGTATACCGCTCATCGAATTGCGGCCTGTGCGTTGCAAAAGACCGCAACCATCTTGTCTGCATACTTCTGCCATGTTTCTCTCTTCTTGATCGCCGCGTCAAGTGTGAGTCCTATCGCCCACAGTTCCACGTCGAAGACCTCCATACGTCCAGCGCCCAGACAGCTGCGGTGAGACCACCATTGATTTTCTCGATTGCCAAGTCAAGTGTGAGTCTGATCGCCCACAGTTCCACGTCGAAGACCTCCATACGTCCAGTGCCCAGACAGCTGTGGTGAGACCACCAGTGATTGCCGTGTCTGCACACTGCTGCGGCTCCCACTCGGCCATCATCTGAGCGCGATCCATCTGTTCACCACATCCAGACCTCAGCTCAGATTGTGGCATCTTTCTCTCTTGCCCAGCATTGCGCGGCGGTCTTGGCTGTGGGTGTGTCATCCAGTGAGGTGGTCCTGACCACTGATTCTTCGCCCGGGGGTAGTGTCAGCAACTGTTCCAGACTGTCACTTCGGGTCTGGGGCAAGGTCCAAACTGGACCGTTGCCAAATTGGTGGTCCGGGTGGTCCATAAACCTGAACTGCCCACACGGGTGCGGTTCCATGGAGAACTCCTAACCTGTCTGATCTGGGCAGGTTGTCAATGGGTCGCCCAGCGGGTCCATCTACAGATTCATATAAGGCTCTTGAATTTGCAGTATTTGTATAGTATCTTATCCAAATCGTGTTTTGAGTAACCAACAATGTTCTGTTGCATGTTGAGCATTTGCAATATCGATTAATTTGGTATCTGTGTTTCACCTTCAATATATGGTATTTTTGCCTAGCAAGGCGGTCAATAATACAGTGAGGTACGCGAAGATCTGTACAATCCCTTGATTACGAAATATCCAAGTCCTAAAACTGTTGACTCTCCGTTGACGCTCATTTTCAGGATGCCGCAGGGAGTATGTCAATGTTGTTTTTGCCAGTGAAGGCTGCAAATATCTCATAAATGGATGTCCGCAACCAATCGGAACATAACTTACTCAAGATGCAAAGCTAAAAATCGTTGATGCTCTGCCGACGCTCATACTAAGAATGGTGCCGTGACTGTGTTGCTATCTCTTTTGCCATTAAAAGCGGCCAATCCGTCTGTTATGCATAACAATGACCAAGTCACTGGTGAATTACCATACTTACAAGACTACAAATCGTTGACACTCCATTGACGCTCATGCTAAGAATGGGGTGGTGACCGTGTTGCTATCTCGTTTGACAATAAAAGCTGCCAACATGTCCGTGATGCATAACACTGACCAAGTCACTGATGAATTACCATATATGCAAGACCACAAATCGTTAACCCTCATGTTAAGAATGGGGCGGTGACCGTGGTGCTATCTCTTGTGACAATAACAGCTGCGAATATGTCCGTTATACATTACAACGACCAATTCACTGATGAATTACCGTACTTACAAGACTACAAATTGTTGACGCTACATTGACACTCATGCTAAAAATGGGGCGGTCACTGTGTTGCTATCTCTGTCGCCAATGCAAGCTGCCAATGCGTCTGTTATGCATAACAACGTGTAAGTCACTGGTGAATCACCGTACTTACAAGACCAAAAATCGTTGACGCTCCATTGACGCTCATGCTAAGAATGGGGTGGTGACGGTGTTGCTATCACTTTCGCCAATGAAAGCTGCCAATATGTCCGTTATGCATAACAATGACCATGTCACTTGTACATTATCATACTTACAAGACCACACATTGTTGATTCTCTGTTGATGCTCATTGTAATGAATTGTTCATTCAACATCGACTCCCATCGCAAATTGTTTTCATCCTGAGTTGACTTTTTCGGTTGTCATTCTGCCCGATTGAGACTCGGCCATGTGGCAAAACCGGGCGTCATAATTATGTTGCACTGTTCACTTTCACCTGAGTAAACATGATGTATCATGCCAAAAGATTCATTGCGCCTGCTATACATCAATTTATGAACCCATATTCACAAGCTACTTCTTACCATTCGCCCATGATACATCTCTAACTGAAAGTCTCGGTCAAGCTATATACAGCTGGTGAACCATTGAAGCATTCTGTCCTACTTTTTCTCCCCTCCTTTATTTCTCTGCGTTTCAACTGCATTGACTGTCACTAACATTTGGTTAGCCTGTGTCTTTGACTTCCATGTTTTCCGAACCAAACTGGGCACATTGGGCGCAGCGCTCACATCCTGCTGCTCTGGGCATGCTGGATCCGCGATGCTATTATTGTGCTCTATATCGGATTCATCTTCCGCTGCACAATCATCTTCAGTGTCATTTGGATCATCCAAGTCGCCATTCCAGTTAAGCCAATCATCGGTGTCCGAAATGCTTTCAGGTACGCTATCCCTGTCGCTTTCAACTGGATGACGGTTGATTCTCGGGAGTCGGAGGATATTCACGATTTGAGTTGTTCCTCCAGGGAGGTCCTTTGCAGACAAAGCTGGTGGCAAAGGCGATCTTTCTGACAATTTAAATGCAGCCATACCATCATGTTGAATAAGCGACAAGGATGCTTTGGCGATCTCTTCGGTGTCAAAATTGTATCCTACAGCGGTCATCTGCTTGTTTTGAGTGGCAGATTCCTTCTAGGTAGGACATAGTTTTTGGCTGCCCTGCTGCATCTCCAAAAAGCTGTGAACCTTGGCCATTCTGTGCAATGTCCATTCCTCCGCCGGTGTCTTTATTTCCAAGGCGTTTTCTGTGTATGTGGAATCCAATTCTGGGTCAGTGCCTACCAAAATCGCGGTACTGGCTCGAGCAAACTGCGTCAGTCTGACTTTTTCGCCAAGGGTCCCGCCTGTGGTTTTTGACTGCCTCCAGCCAATCACATCTTGGCCAAGGGAACATCTAGCCTCCACTCTGACACCATGTGCTATGATAGTGAATATGTCGCGCGCCACATTGGAGAGATCGGCGTACTTTGAGTGCGTGTCCTCCTGTTGGCATCACCAATCGGCTATGTCTGGAATCCAAAATGTACTGCAAATCTCCACTTGGTCGGAGTGGTAATCATTGAGATCAGGATTAATTTCTCCCCAGTTCTTCGGTGCTTCAGGCGGTAAATTCAACAAGAGCGTTGCGGCGGCCAATAACTGGGCTGCGTGATCACTTCATTTGGGTGTCATCTCAGCCACATTGTTAGGCATTAAGTATTCCTCATCATCGCAGGACCGATCATATGCATCAAATGATGATTGATAACCCCATCAAGGTGGTGCAGAGGGGACGAGATTGCTGCCCAGTACAGTTTCGTGTATATTGACCGGCACATGTCGATGTTGGGTGCAGTATTCATTCTTGACTTACTTCAGAACGGCCTCCTGATATTGTGTAGCGTAGGATATCTTGTCCTCAGTATTAATATCCATTGCCTTGTCCCACTATCTAAATGATTGAAACATGAGGAAACGATCGAGGATGTGTGTGGAAACAAGAAGCATGCGCCTCGTTGGAGTCACTTCAGCGTAGTATTTGGAGAGCTTCTGTCAAGCTAACTTCACAGCAAAGGATAAGTCTTCCTTCCATTGGGTTTTCGTCTTGGCTAAAGCTTGCATCATGCCATCCATGTGATCGAACCTGTCATTGTACACTGTGATAACGTGATGCAATGTAACTGTATGCCTCTTCGACATTCACAGGATCCAATATCCAAATGGCCTTAATACCTCCATGATATACTTGACAAGCGTCCATTCATCCTGAGTTGTAAATAGCGACTGGTATTCACTTGATGTTGGGTTTTGAGGCCACTCCCGTGTGAATTGCTGTAAACAGTAGGCGCCGTTGAGCAACTTCAGTGTAGAGTTCCAACGTGTCTTCACATCCATAATCGGAAGTACTGCAATGCAGGCTTTGGCTTTTTGACAGTGAATGCACTCATTTCGGCGACCAGGTGTTAGTGTATCTAATACAGCAAGCATTCTCTGCTATATGAAGGTCAGCCTCAGGACTTTCAAAATATTGTGAAATACAAACTTTCTCAATTATCTTTGCTAAACCTGGTCTCATTGCCGACACTATATATATTCTAGCATTGCCCTGTTTTCGAACTCTTTCACTCTTCCCAATGTCTATGCTTTCATTCTCTCCAAATTGCTGATCAAGCTCATGGGCTTCCAAAGACTTGGTGCAGCCTGTTACACCGAGACTGCTTATGAATGCACCTAATGCGAGCTGTATGACGTGCACCATGCATGGTATGTGGTTCCTCAATGCCGGCCACTCCAGTTAAGAAGCCTCAAGTGTTAAATGCAGCTCGCGTGTCATCCATTAGTTTAAGGAAGCATTATCAGTTGTAATAGCAAGCAAACAGCCTTCGGTAAGCTCGAAACAATCAAGCACATCCTACAAATGTACAGCTAGCGTTGTTCCAGAATGTCGGCCCTTGACCTACCATCGGTAATTAGCTTTCGAAAGGGGAACAGAACATGCGATCAACCTTATCAAAAGCGAGTTAAACTCGACACAATGCACAATTTCGGTCCATATAAGACGCAATGACCAACGTTATGGCTAGTTTGTGGATTGCTGTCCATCCGTCCAAAGATAAACTAACTTCAATTCATAACGGCAATAGCTTCTTAATTGCAACCACAGTCTGTGCATCTTTCCCCCGGCAAATGGTACTACGCGTCGTAGTGGACGGTAGCACTATGTCGTTGCGTGATGCCTTTTATGACCGTCATAGCTGAAGATTTGATATAGCGTTGTATTGAATATAGGCCGAGACAAATCCTAACATGACGTAGCGATCCCACGTTTCTTGGGGAATTTCGAAACTTTGAAAGTCCTCACCTGCCAGTTTCCAACATTGTGTTTGTCATTTTGATCAATATGGATTAAACTGGATATCAAATATCATTTGCCTCTGCAAACTTACAATTGTGATTCCTGGATTTCCTTGCCTCTTCATGATGGCCAAAGCTGTTTCATCCACCATGGAACTAGTCCATTCAGTGACCTCAGACCCTGTTAATTCATTCAACTTTGCGATGTGAGCTTTTGCCAGCAAGTGTTTCCCCATTGAGATTAGCCCATGTTCTGATAGATGGCGACGAACTTGAAGGCAAACGATTCATATGATGGCTGGGGTGCTGGTCTCCTCAATTCCACTGTGTATATACAATCGTGACAAAGGCGCCTATCTAGAATTATTCCAAGCAATAGGCCGCTTTGAGCCTACATTCATTGAGGCCCGCCATGAATCAAAGATGATTTGGAAAGTAAGGTTTCTCAAATCAAGAATAAATACACTTTCATTTTGAGAAGAGATTATTACCTTGAGCAATGAGGTGTTCAATGATTTTGTATCCGACATGGCGGTGGACATTGGGAAACTAGATAATCTGGCGAGAAAGACTGCGGAACATAATGATACAGTAAAGCAGACTGCGGGTTGTTAAATATCGACTCTACAGCTGCAATCAAAAAAATCAGAACAGAAAGACATTGCATGCATATTTGTGAAGTTGAATACAAGAGCGGATTGCAACGACTGACGACATGAAACTGTATTTACAAACAGCAGAATGCAGTGTAGTGCGGTGTATTGTTCAGAGCAGTGACACACTGTGGGCGCTCCATTGCAGGTTGTGGACGCGATATCATCAATTACATTTTTTAATAATAAAACCTGCCGATAGGTTCCTTGTGGTTTAAATGCATTCTATTCCGGTCAGATTACCCAAGATGCCAGGACAAAAATTGTTCATGCTCTGTTGACGCTCATTTTGGGACATGGTTATGATCTTGTGGTGAGCATATGTGCCTAGAAGGTCGGCCGAGAGTACGATTATGGATCATTGTTCTCGCATAGCCCCTTGATCTTTCAGGATGGAAGGCCTCAAATCAGTGAGACTCTGTTGATGCTCATTTTTAGGGCATAGTGACGATGTGGCCAGAAGCATTTTCGCCTAGAATGACGGCCGAATGTCCAATTATGTGTAAATGTCGCAGCACTGCCCTCAGATTGCCCAGGATGCATGGCCAAAAGTCATTGATGCGCCGTTGACACACATTTTTAGAACAATGTAAGCATCTTGTCGCAATTGTTTTTGCCTACAAAGCCAGCGGATAATCCGACTAGGGCTGAATATCTCTGAATAGCCGTAGGATTCTTCATGATGCAAGTCTGAAAGTTGTTGACGCTCCATTGACTCTCATTTTTAGGACATAGTACCGATGTTGTTGCAAGAGGTTGTGCCTAGAAAGGTGGCCGATAGCGTGATTATGGAGTAACTTTGCCGCACAGCCCATGCATCATCCAAGATGCAAGGCCAAAAGTCGTTGACGCTCTGTTGAAGCTCATTTTTAGGACATTCTAGGAATGTTGCCACCATCAATGTGTTATTGCAAGGCGGCTGATAGTTCGATCATGACTTACTGTCACCGCAGAGCCTACTGGCTGTTTCACGACGCAATGCCCAAAATCGTCAACGCTCCGTTGACGCTCATTTTGATGATGTGGCAACGAGCGAGTAATTAGTATTCTTTGCGATAACGCCAACTTATACATTTGATTCCGAAGGAGGTGACAATGCAGCCCCTTGATAGCTGAATGTGTAAGACTAGAAATCGTTGACACTCTTCTGAAGTTCACATTGATGACATTGAAACAGCATTTGTACACTCAAAAACTGTATCCAACGAATCATATACACATTTTTGACAACCAGTATTGAGTTTGTATGTATTATTGTTTGCATCCAGGAGCTTTGTTATCTCTCAATTTCTGATCAAGTGTTATCTACGCTATCTGAGTGAGAAATGACGTTGCCCTATTACATTCCCACGCTTTCGGCCGGCAATTGACTGCATGTACATCATTTTACTAATTTTTGGTCAATATAGCTTGACTTCCTCATCATTCCTCATCCAGCTGTTCCTCCTTGATTTCCATGACGTACTACAAGCAATTTCAAATATCTCAACCATGTTCACCAGGTCTGTGCGGAGAGTTATGCATTTCGCTACATGGTTGAATTCAGCATAGCAGTTGTTGTTCAGATCGATTGATCTTGCGCACTGATTGCTTGTTATATGACACGTATGACATCACTCACTTGAATTTTGTCAGCACATTTTGTGAGTAATATTGCTTTCGCTTTGTCACTTAACGGTCACTTGCAACAAGAAAATGAACGTCTTGGGCGTCTTACAGTGCGATATGGATTCTAGACAATTCACATGGTGTGTTCGACCGTTACACATACACTGACGAATCATCTTGTCTCACAATTCGGACACCGAAATCATGAATACGCTGACACGTAGCAAAATCAGTCAACACCTTGCTTTTCACCGTGATAAGACTTCAAAAATTGCAGTTTGCATATCTATTCTTCCGCAGACACAGAAGTTGTCACCATCTCATCATCGGGATCCGATATCTATATGGTAATTAGCTGAAGTCTATCTACAGGGGCAAAAGCAGAGTGGTTCAACTGGCTTCGCTATCAGCAACATTGACGAATCGGACTCCGCAGCCGGCTTACCACCTGGTATGCTCGATTTTGACTGCAGCTTCACCAAACCTAGCATAATATGACTACATCCTGGTTGCGAAGACCCTCACGGCATTTGCGATATTCCCCGGAAAATAGCCAGACTCTCAATAAGATCTCCATATGGTGTCAGTGGAGGTGCCGGAGCGTCATGATTCATTTGGGGTTGAACGACTGCTTTAACCCTCAATTTGCATGTCACGTACATCTTATCTCATTCATGCGAGGTGTTGTCTGGACAGTGTTGTCCCGGTTAAGTCAATTCGTCGAGCTATATCTGCTGCTGCATCAGCAGAAAACATTTCCGTCCGGGCGCAATGGGTCTGTCGGAGTGGACGCGCTCCATCATAGCTGTCAGAGCCACCCTGGTGGAGGATCACTCCGTGGCCGGCGTCAATACCACGCGTCGCGTTGCATATCCCCTTCTGATCGCCGTTTTGCCGTTGCTTCTCGCTCTGTCGGTCTCCTATTTTAAACAAACACTCCAGCGTTGTGGCCAACTGTGACGATACGTCGGAATGGGTTCATTGGGTACACGTTGCATCGGGATTGCAATGGGTGAAGGTGGGACAATGACTACTCGGGTTCCTTCTACATCAAGCTCGAGGAGGGTAGGATGGTGATAAGATATGAAACTCCCCGGCTGTGAAGATCCACACAATTGCGCGGATCCACTGAATCTCGCACAGAGCGAGTGAGAACAAAAGATTGGAACGATTGAGTGTGAATTTTCATTGTATGGTAAGAGGAGATGGAAATGAGATGATGTCTATCTACATCGGGGTCTGCCGAATATATACTCCCTGTCACTCTGTCCACCTCCGGTACCCCTGTATCTCCGTACAACCGCTGTCGCTCCTTGACGATGTACCTGATCGAGCGTGTTTGGGATGCACTTGGAGACTAAGATCGAGCGAGCTCAGAGATGCACTTGGAGGCTGTGATTTAGCTAGTTTGGACATGCACTTGGAGACTGAGATCGAATGATCTCAGTGATGCACTTGGTGACGTAGATCGAGTGAACTCAGAGATGCACTTGGAGGCCGTGATTGAGCGTGTTTGGAAATGCACTTGAATACTGAGATCAGGTGAACCCAGAGATCCACTTGGAGACCAGGATTCAGCGAGTTTGGAGATGCACGTGGTCGCCACGCTCGTGCGAACTCGCAGACCGTAATCGAGGCTGTCCGGAGATACTCTTCCATGCCGTAATCGAGCGACTCTGGAGATACACATGGAGGCCGAGATCGGGCGAGTTTGGAGATACAATTGCAGGCTATGATCGAGCGAGTTTGGAGGAGTAGTTGGAAGCGGTCGATTTGGAGGGAAGAGCAACGGCAGCTGAGACTCAATTCATTGGTTAACTTGTACTTGTGGGAATGTAGAGAGCTGAGTACAACATCCGCCAAGAGATGAGAAACTGCCTGGGAGCGGGAGACTGTCGATCTTGGGATGATGCTGCACTTGGTGTGTTCTGTACTCTGTGTTAACTCATGATTATGGCATGGAGAGATAGAGAGGGATGACTTAACTTCGTGTTCTTAGGTGATGGTAGAGTTGAGTACAAGAAAGAGAGAGATCAGAGGAGATAAGGGAACTCATCACAAGACACTGGGACTTAGAGAATTTCGTGTGCGAGTCAATTGACCATCCCCGATACGGCAGGTAAGAATCCCGATCCGGCAGGTAATAACACCGATACGAGGTGTTCCCAATGCTATCAACCAAGTCATACCCCAGATTTCTCATAGCCGCTCGTAGTTTCCCTATCATTCTCATCTTCATCCCCCATCTCTCTGTTTCTCGTCCAAAACTGAACCATCATTGCAGAACATAAAGTTAAGTCATCCCTCTCTATCTCTCCATGACATGATCATGAGTTGACACCGAGTACAGCATACACTGAGTACAGCATACACAGAGTACAGCATCCACCCAAGATTGTGTGTCTTCCCGTCATTCTCATGATTACGAGTTGACCCCTGAATGTAGCTTCAGCTTCCGGCGTACATCCCTACATGATTCCCACGGTTGCGAGATAGCCAACTGATGAATTGAGTCTCATCACCAGGTGTGCCGTCTGGCGACCGCCTCCAAGTATTCGTCCAATCTCGCTCGATCAAGGCCTCCAAGTCAGCACGATCATGGCGTCCTGGTAGCATAACTCCACACTCACTCGATCACGGCCTCCAAGTGAATCTCTGAACTGGCGCGATTACGGCCTCCAAGTTTGGATGAGCATGGCCTCGAAGTGCATCTCCAAACTGGCTCAATCACGGCCTCAAAGTGCATCTCTGTATTCACTCGATCTCCGTCTCCAAGTGCATCTCAAAAACGCTTGATCAAGTACATCTTCAAGGAGGGACGGCGGTTGTACGGAGATTCAGGGGTAACGGAGGTGGACAGATTGACGTGGAGTATATGATCACGGCCTCGGAGTATAACCGCCTGCAGCCAGACCAGATATAGCGTGTGTACATGGGTAGCTATATAGATATATAGATACATGGATGAGAATACAAACTGAATACATGACTGTGATTCGAGGTGCTCTCAGACATGTCGCCGGCGCTGCCAGGTGCTCCCAGGCTTGTCGCCGGCGCTCCAACTTACTCTGAAGGCATGCAGGAATGCCCTCCTATGGTCTGATACTCCCCTGAAGAACGGCTTCAGCATAACTGCAGCCCTTGCGAGGAGTATAACACACGTGTCGTTCTGATGATGCATATGTCACCACCAGATAAAGGAGGTAGGTATGTAACGCGACCCATCGCCTGGGTGATGGGCAGAGTGTAATTCTCCGTCAGAGCGTACATGGTTGCGTCAGAGCTGTCAGAGCCACCCGGAACACCCGGGTGTTTCAGACGGACAGTAGGGTCATTGCTGATGTGCTGAAACTTCTGCATGCCTTGCTGTACGGTGTTGGTGATTGTGCACATGACCCAGCCAGGTTCGTCATCTTTGCTCAGCTTGCCCTGCTCAGTCTCTGCGTCATCCGCATCATCCCTATCCTACCCATCATCTCAACTTGCAAAATCACTCAGACTGTCTCCAATAGCAACCAGAATCTCCTCAAATGTCTTTTTGGGCTCTCTGGACGTCAATCCTGTGATTTCAGCATGCATCATATTGTTCTGCTCTTGCTGAACTGCTCCCTCTGTGTCTTCCACTCGCTTTAATGCCCCAGCGGTTCCTCTCCCAACATAACCCTCGATCGATTTCTCTTTCTCTTCATTGCTTGAGTACAGTGTTTCTTGTCGTTTCTCCGCTGCAATCTTCTTCATGGATCTCAACCTGCCCAATGCCCCAAAGGCTCGGACTCTCTCTGCCTGCAAGCCGCTCTTGCCTTCATTTGGTTGATGACGTTGTTGGGTTGACCGCTTTGTTGATTTGCCATATCTGCCCGCCAGAGGTGGTTTCAAGTTCTGTTTGAAAGAATAGATTACTGCAGTTTGTGTGGATTTTATTGTTGGGCGAGATGTTGGATGTTTTAAGTTTTCGACAATATGGATGCAAGCTGCGTCTTTTATGTCAAGGTTGGTACGTTTACTCATCTTGAACAAAGCAAAATCTCCCTCTTGACTGTCAATACAACAGGAATAGTGACGCTAACCGTACAACAAGACATGTTTGTTACCGGCGTTATCATGTAATATCCTGGGGATTATTTGAGACAAATGTAAGGACGCGTACGCCTACGTCTAGCCGCAGACGTGTGAGATGGTATACGGTTGCACACGAGAGCGAGTGAGTATAGATGGAGAGTATAGTGGTAAGATATTCGATACTGATGTAAGTGTCGTACCGGGCGATCTATATACAATGGCGCTTACCCGGCCTCGGGTCACGTGTCGCCGTTACATTATCCCCCTCTCTAGGCGCAGACCTCCTGGGCTGCCAATGCCAGTATATAAGAGAAACGAAGGAAAGGAAACAAGGAATGAAACAATCATCCTACGTACGCAATCGTACGAACCCATAAGTCCCACAACCGATCGGTACGCTCAATGGCGACCTTTCGGCGGATTCGGCGCACGGGGAAACTCCACCTCCATTGGTAGGTGGTAAAAACCCGTGCCGACGCCATTATACCGGGCCGAAATCCAATCAAAAGAGAAGAGAAGGAGATGAAGAAACAAAGTACAATGAAACGTCCAAACTGCTTCCGTGTCCTCCGTACCTCCGCCCCCGACTCTATACCCCTACTCCCGTGGCCGATCCGGATGCTCTCGGTGAAACTCGTCAACTAGATCTCGGGCGTTTTTAAGGTGTTCCGCCGGCTCCCAGCTGGTGCGTATGTGGTTGTAACCGGCCCATTGGACGAGATAATGCAGCTTCCGATAGCGCCGCCTGGAGTCGAGTATGCGGTCGACTTCCCATTCCTCTGTTTCCTCGACTATCATTGGGTGCGGTTCTGAAGATGGCTGACCTCCGACTGGCGGTGTGTAACGATCGAGAAGCGACACATGGAAAACGTTGTGATTCCGCATTGTACTCGGTAAGTCTAGTTTGTAAGCATTCTTATTGATGATCTTACTTACCGTATACGGTCCTGTGCGCTTGTAATCGAGCTTCTTTGAAGGCCTGGATGTTTTCAAGTTCCTGGTCGATAGCCATACTTTGTCTCCAACCGCAAAAGTCATCTCTTTCCCGCCGGCGTACTTTGTTTGTCGCTCCTGAGCCTCGATTATGTTTTCCCGGAGAATTCGGTGAGTCTCTTCCACGCCTGCCATCCACGAGTCTGCCTGCACCTGTGATCTGAAACTGGGGTCCTTGGGAGGCTTAAACTGCATCGTAGGATGGTAATTGTAGTTCGCCCAGAAGGGTGTCATCAGTGTGGAATGGTGGATGCAGTTGTTGTAGGCAAACTCCGCCAGCGGTAACAATTCGACCCAGTTGTCCTGCTCGTAGTTGCAAAAGGCTCGGAGGTACTGCTCCATCGTTTGGTTCTGCCGCTCGGTTTGACCGTCCGTCTGTGGGTGGAAGGCGGTCGAGAGGCGGTGGTTGATACTGAGATGGGAGCAAACTCTGTCCTAAAATCGACTGGTAAACTCTTTGCCGCGATCGGTGGTGATATTGTCCGGTACGCCTCGTTTGCAGATCACGTGTTCGAAGAACATTCGTGCTAGCTCTGGGGAGTCAATGTCCTTTCTGCAGGGGAGGTAGATCGCCATTTTAGTCAAACGGTCGACGATTACCAAGATCCCGGTGTATCCCGATGCCGTTGACTCTGGCAAGTCGGTAACGAAATCCATGGTAAGTCCCTCCCAAGGACGAGAAGGCGGTGACAGAGGCATGTTAAGTCCATAGCGTGCGTGACGCGGTGCTTTGATTCGGTGGCACAACTCGCAGCCGGCAACGTACTTCCGTATCTCTGACTCCATCGCAGGCCAATAAAAATCTCGTGATACGAGCTCGGCAGTCTTCAGCGCTCCGAAGTGACCGGATTCGGGGTTGTCGTGGAAAAGGCTGCTCACTCTACTGCGGAGTGCCGCGGGCACGTATATCCTCCTCTCGTAGGTCAGAGCTCCGTCGATTGATCTCCATTGACTCTCATCTGCAGTTGAAACATCGAGCAAGGTTGGCCGTATTTCTGTGGCTAAAAAGTCGGTCTCCTGGGCTGCCTTGATTTCCGGTAGAAGGTCATCATATGATTCGGTGATGGTGGTCGCTGCTAAGGTGGCCAGGAGCTTTGCCGTCATATTCTCGTAGCCGATCTCGTAGTCGGGTCTTCTCGATGGTCCGTCTGCTGGGTTCTTCTTGCCTTCCAGGTGTTCGATAACGAAGTCGTACGAAGAGAGGATCTCCGCCCATCTAGCCTGCCGCCGGGATAGCA
>Ga0307514_10001266_pt1 | contig 33031 bp, 49 predicted proteins | sample 16_EM_MG_FD_203088 | JGI IMG/M metagenome (GOLD analysis project Ga0307514, IMG submission 203088) | Populus trichocarpa ectomycorrhiza microbial communities from riparian zone in the Pacific Northwest, United States - 16_EM | ecosystem: Host-associated > Plants > Roots > Unclassified | place... | reverse complement strand
TGTCACACATGTGATTCTTTTTTTTGACCATATAGTGGACATTCCCTCTTAACCTCAATTTTTATAGTGCCTCAACCACAACAAATATTTTAAATTTGAAAACTAAGATCGATAGAGCTCCTTAAACTGAGTCAATCTTAGTTCTCCAATTAAAAAAATCTTTTGTTTTGGTGGTGCTGAAAACTTTCTACGAAGCGGGTTCAAAATACCCTGATCGAAGGCGTCCCCCACCATAGGTCTTTAGTGTAAGGAATAATAATAGCTCGTAGAAGTTACAGCTGCAAAGTTACAGCTGCAATCCAATAACCGAAGAGCCCACATGTTTCTCTTCACTCGCAACTCTGCGCATGAGGCTTTTGTTTGGACCTTACAAGTACGTGGTATTTGAGAGATACATCGTATCTAACGATGCTATAACTTATAGCACCAATCCGAGACAAAGAACCAATAATCATTACACATACTAACAGAAATGCTTAGAGGAAGAACCAACTCAATTCAAATACTTAGGGTAATAAAAAACAAACAGAAGACTAATCTCGTTTGTAGAATGTAATGATATACCGTACGCCATGCCCCGCCGTCCCAACCATGTAAATATAAATATCCCCAGTGAAACAAAAAACAAATATGAAAGCTGGTGTACTAGTAGAACAAGGTGCATATGCGGGAGAAACAGAGAAGCGCGTGTGTTCAGAAGAGGAAGAAGCAAAACAAGACAGACCTAAAGTCTCAACCTTGCAGACGACGACGTCGCCGTTGTTAACGTCGCCTCCCCGGCAGCGGCGGCGGCTCTCTGCATCAGCTCCCGGTTCTCCTCTGCCAACCGTCTGCACTCATTCTCAATGCTAAAGATGGTGCTCTGCAGCTCCAAAATATACTCCTTCGTTTTCTTTAAAATATTCGCCTTGCTCTCTTGCTGGTCCCTACACGCCGGTACAAGCTGGAATAGCGCGTCCATCCCGCCTTTGATGTTTTCTCGGCGCTTTTTCTCCGAGTTTAGATGGTTGCGGCGTCGTTTCTCATGCTTGGAGAGCTTTTCCTCCGAGTGCTGCTGCTGGCCATAGTGGTGGGGACGGTGGTAAATCCCCGGTAAAGGAGGAAATACGGACGGCTTGCTGATACGGCTCGTGTCATGTGTGTACCGGAGAACGTCTTTTGCGGTAGTGGTAGCGGTGGAGGAAAAGCTCCCTCGCTTGGGATGCACGTATCCTTCGCTAGGACTGCTAGAGGCCGAGGTCGAGTAAATGGAGTTTGTGAGGGAGGGACATCGCGTGGTTCTTGGTGAGATCGGGCTAGGTATGGAGTAGTTTCCTCCGCCACCACCTCCTCCCGATCCACCGCCGCTATTGCTTGCATCATTTTCTAACGTGTCGTAGTTTGGAGAGGTGTAATTTTGTGGTTTGGGCATGGCTAGGTGGTGGTGATGGTGAGGATGATGAGGGTACGTTTCGAAAGGTTCTATAGGGAGCTGCTTTTGGGTTTGGGGTTCTTGGGAGGGAATTCCTTGGATGAGGCTTGACAACGAGCTATAGATGGTTAAGTTAGCTAGTATTTTAACGGAGGAGCTAGGAAACTTACGGGAGAGCCTGGGAAGTAGGCAACAAAGTCATGTTGAACGCGATTAAATAACTCTGGTTATGGTAAAGCTGAATTGTAACGACCGGTGCTACTACTACTGTGTGGAATATGCCAAAGAAAACCAGAGGAACGAGTGGGGTATGGGTAACTGGGTCTGGAAACTGACGGGGGTACCGTGCTTTTTATATACAAGATATACAAAGATTTCTAATGTCCTCAGCTTGGTGGTCGTGGGAATCCAGGTGCTTGGGGACCGCACATGCGAGCGTCCATCCCATCGTACAAGAGGGGACGGGAAGGGGTTGGGTGGGTGGGTGGACTGATGCGATGGGGGGTAAATAGATGTTGTACATGTTTGGATCCATGGATACCAATCAACCCTAGTGAAAGTACGTGACAACAGTAGTAACAGCTGTTGATGACGAACGGAAAAGCTCGCTTTGCTCAGATCGGTCCAGATCTGCACTTAACGTTTTTCTACCAACGTTTTTTTTCTTAATTTATACTATTATTGTAAATGATTTTGTTGCTTTTTTTCTTTGTCTTTGTTTGCGGAAGGCCCAATTACACTTTCTTATTTACTTAGAAGATCTAGATTCATGGCGCTCATGTAATGGGGCTAGTCACAATTACAACCACACTTCTTCCAATCCTCCTTATCCTCCTCCCTCTTCCCTCCTCTGTCACTTTCGCCGACGGCTCCCGTGTCATCATACTTTACTCACCTGCCTCTTGTCAGAAGTATAACCTCTCGTGCGATCATTCGCTTATGGGAGCCTGGAAACCCCACAAACAGCTGTTTCCGGCCTTTTGGGTATCATACGAATTGGGCTGGATTCCCCTTACATACCAACCACAGCGGCGGGGATATCCTACTCGCTGCAAGCTTTCAGAATGTGAAACTTTGGAATGACCACCCAAAGATGAGGAGGGAAAGTTACCACAAATTTTCTGTACGTCGTTTAAGCTTTGGGGATAATATGGGGGTTTCCTATCCAATACAGGATATGAAAGCACAGATGCAGATACAGACGCACAGCAGCTCGTCTAAGTTCCTCGGTGGAAGGTTATTTTCTTGGGGAAAAACTAATAAGCTACATCGCCTGGATCTTCAAATCGGTCGTCCGGCGTATATGTTGTATTTAGGTCATCATTGCTTGCTTGATCGACGATGCCTTTCCCTCGAATTCCCTGGTTTTCGGACAGTCACAGATTTCGATACGAGGCCTAACAAAATTCCAGCAATCAAAGACCATCTCTCCCCACGACCTCCTATTCCCCCACAACCGTTCCTACTTCCCTCCTCTTCTCCTGCAGTGACACCAAGCAACCAAAGATTGAATGCCACAAGTAGATCTCGCGTTCGGGAGGGAAGGTGCATGCCGCAAGCCACCAAAAAACGACGATTAAATTATAATTAACCCTCTGTTCCCACCGTGTTTGGGCATGTGGCCGAGGGGAGGGGGAGTCGAGGCCTTATCATGACATATGGGGCGGGAGTGTGCAGGAAACAAAAATTGCCATCGTATTAATCTCTCGACGGGGACGTAATGTTGCTGCTAGAGTATTTAGGCGAGTGGATAGTCCGGGAACAGAATGGGAAAGCTCAAGAGTGGTATTGTATACATACCTAGGTACTTACCACACCTCAGCTTGGGTTCGAACATTACATACATCATACGAACCGGCGGCGGAAACGGGTGCATGCATAATTGCCTACAATGGGTGGAGAGCTTTCCTTTGTCATTCGACTTTTTATTCTCATCAGGTGGATATATGCCTCTCGCGCGCTTGGAGGAAGGGGTTGTCACAAGCAGACATTAACGTAGCTTCACCACATCGCAACGGCCGAGGGCAAGGGGGCTTTGCAATAGGATTCCCACGATTGGACGATACAAGTTACCCACTATTTCTATAATGTAGAAACCCGGTTTCCTTAAGCTTTCTTTCTCAACGGGTACCTACCTGCTGGTATGTACCATGTCATGGATTATCAATCGGACTTCGCAATCTAGCGTTCCAGTTTCCCCGTTAAAAAATAACTTTCCAGTGTGAAATGCTAGCAACTATAGATAACACAGTGCATCATATGTGGTCGTCAGCCGGGGACGTGGTAAGGAGGGAAAATCGCAGAAAATGGCTCCTCCCTCCCTAATGATGGACTGAGTCTCTAAACTCTACCCTGGATATTTCTATTTCCCCTCAAGCGTACGAGCTCGACATTGGGCTCTGCCACAGCTATCTTCTTGGCAATCTTTAACGCCATCGTCATGGGCGTCAACCAACTAACCCAAGATCCATAGATCTGGACAGCCAGGCCGGGCGAGCATATTCCAAGGGTGGGTCTACCTAAACGGTAGCTCCATCACCAAGCGCTCTACTTCACCACTGGACCGGGCCTTCTTGCCAATATATCGACTTGGCTGGAAAGTGTGCCCCTTGATAAATGGACCGGCCTCTTTGACAAAGTAATTTACTTGACAACGGGGTCGGAACAGGTATATTATAAGTAGATTAGTCAGATATTATTTCAAAGGTGCTTATAACACAGACCAGATGAAGGTCATATATCGAATCTGCAGCCAAAACCTTCGCCACTCAGTCCCCCCCGCCCACCTCCGTATTACATCGACAGAGCTCCTACTCTAAATGATATGATGGGATGGGTTGTATGTGTATAGGCTTCTGCATGCCAAGTGGTTAGGAATTGAATCGACGGAGGTCTTCTGGCGGAGGTTGATCTGGATGGTGCTTGTAGCAAGTATGCGTTAGCATTACATAGCCGTCTGACAGACTAGTGACAGCCTGAAAAATGTATGTAAGATGAATTGACCGGAGATGCACCAGGATATTTTACGATGGGCCTAATCGTATATAATACTTGGGATGAAGCTGTCCCTGTCGATGTTGTGCGTTCGCAACAATCCTCCATTCCAAAATTTCCGAGCAACAGCCTGCTAATGTCGCTCAGGCTACCCCCGCCAAAGAAAAAGTCTGCAAACTCACCATCGCCGCGAAACGTAATCCAAATCTTCGCGAAACCGAGTTTCATGACTATTGGTCGAATGTCCACGGGCCTAATGCAGCGGCGTGGATGGCGAAGTGGGGTGTACTGAGTTATATCCAGGTCGGCCCGGGTTGTTGTGTCAATATCTATATAGCATTATCTGATTCGAGATGCAGTATCATATTACGACTGAAAATAAAGCCCAGGTGGCACCACTCGGGATGCAGGCTATTGAATGGGATGGCACGGCTGAAGTTCTGATTCGTGATCTTTCGACGCTCGCGGTAGCGCGTCAGGATCCAGAATATATAGAACATCTGGCACCCGAGGAGGAATTTCTTTTCGATACGCGACCTGGGGGGATGGCAGTGACGATGGGGACTGTGGAAGTTTATCTGAGGGATGGGAAGGTTCTAGAGTGACACGGGGAGGCCTTCTAGACTATTATCTCGAATATTTGTTGGTCGTGATCTTATTGACTTCATCATGAGAGCCCGCGGCGAATCTTCAGTAGCAACGCTTCCTTATCCGATCGCGACCTATCTCTTTCCCATTTCTATCAGCATCTTTAGCAGCCCACTTCGGACCAATTCCCAAATCTCTCGCATTGTATCTTGAGCCCGAGTTCATCGGAAACCTCCATGGCTTCGACTAAACGTGAAGTCTAAATCTGCGATGGTAGTGTAGAATGTCCTCTCTCCTGATATTTTGGACCTTCACTGTATTTTTACCTCTACCTTCTGGTGCGGGTACTCTGACTCTCACATCCGCTGCCGTAGGGTCAGTACTAGCTATCCCCTACACGTTCGATTTTGTAGATTGGTCACAATAGTTGGGTGGTAATTACACCCGATTTGGGGGTAATGTAAGCCGAGATGATCACCCATACATGACAAGCGCTTCGCCAATCAAAAGCTTTGCCACCCATTGATTAGAATTCCCCGCTATTCCCAAATGACTATTGTGACCAATCTGCAAAATTGAGCGTGTAGGGGATAGCACCTGGCCTGGCGTTTCGAACGCCTTGGAGTTTAAAACTTCCCTGTTTACAGAACCATGAACCCGTGGCTTGGAGTTTATAGCTCCACGAGGTTTCGAACCCCGGTGTTTGAAGCACATGGTGTTTGTAGCACCGGCTAAGCCAATTGATCAGTTCTTGTATATGTAATGACTCTAACTATCCTGTACCTGACCAAAGCTGGGATCTCAAAGAGAAAAGAGTGAGCGTCGCAGGTTTTGAACGCGCAGTCTGGCGTTTGGAGCGCCCTCATGTTTCTAGTACATCCTGCTATTTAATGCACCATACTCAACCAGTTTAGCTAGGAAGTTGTTTATTAAATGTCCTGGATTACCGAAACCCCGACCTACGCCGCTACATTGGCAGACACAACCCTAGAATTCATTAAGCGACTTTAAACCTATTCGCATCAAATCAGAAGTACCCCAGCACAGAGGTGGAATTATATAAGACCGTGGGCATTCTGCTGGCGAGCTTGAGTGCCACCGGGTCCCTTTACTATCTCATGCTCGCTCTCTACCCAGCAGAGCTTATGATCGGGCGAGATTGTTAGAAGCATTCCTTTTCTTACTCAAGGTCCGAATCCCTAATAAACAAGAACTGATGTCTATCTAAGCTGGCATGCATGGTGCTACAAATGCCAGGTGCATAAGTAAATGTCAACTGTTGCAAATACTAAGGTTTGAAACTGTGCTAATTCTTTTGCTCTCTTTCATGCCTGGTACGGGGTCCCGGAGCGACAACCTCGAACTCAACTCCCAACTGCCAACTGCGAACTCGGTTGCATGCTACCACCTACAACTCTTTCAGATGTTCAAAATAGTTTCGCTTTTTAGGCGAAAAATAGAGTGGTATTTATTGAGATATATTGATAATTCGAACCCATAGTTTTAATTATATACCACCTTCTACACAAAAGTTGGAACTTGGTGCAGTTCACACTGAAAATTGCATCCAAAAAATCCAACCTTCAGAAAAAAAACCATAAACTACCATAAAGAATCTCTCGAACCTGAATACTGTTTAAATAGGGCTCAAGGTTTAACTAGTCTGCAAAGTGCCTACTTTGCAGGTATTTTGCCTTGCCTGACAACCAAACTATTTGTTTACGAAGCCAAAAGGTATGTGGTGTTGTGTGGTACTGTGCAAAAGAGTTAGAGTTAGAGTTGGGAATTGAAATTGTGATTTTGGCATTCTGGTCTGTATATACCGCATTGCCGATCATGAATTATCAACTACAAATACTTCCATTTGATATAAATATCGGCAAGGGAGAATACTTGGGCACATGCTATAATAATCTTCACAACTTTTTTAATTTTCTTTCTTATGTGGGTGGTAGAGCAGATAATCATGATTTTTAAAGAGTGGGAGTTGGCAGTTGGGAGTTAAGTTCGAGGTTATGGCGGTTTTGTCGCTCCGGCCCCGTACCTGGAACAGTTATTACGGGTATAAGAATACCCACGAGTAAGGCTGCGACAGCACTGGACTGGGGTGGTGGCGAGTGATGCTAGCAAGCAAGAAAGTAGGCCGAATGTACCGGGTACTTCGGCCCTGGTATGAGTACAAATCCACGAAAATATTAGTGTCGGAGCAGCTGCACTACAGACGACAGAAAAGTAAAGAGTAAAGGAGACCACTGCAGGTTTCGAGCCTACGACTTTGGTATGTTTACAGCATTCGGTGTTGTAAAGGCATGCTAAATTGCCAGTTACAAAAAAGCTGTATGATTATGACAGACTACATAATTCCCCCGGAATTGCGGTGGTTGGCGAAGGTAGGTTCGGGTGTTTTCCCGGGTAAGGGTTAACCCTACGGGGCAAAAGAATGATCGCTACAGGTTTTAATTGGTGTTTATAGCACTATGTTCCCCCAATTGAGTTACTAGGTGCTACTGGTTCTTCGATGGTGTCATGAATCACCAACCTCCAAGCCCTGAGCTCGTCGTCGTCAATAAGGGCTGGACCATATCCGGCCGCCACAGCCCCAGGACTCTTTCCAGTTCCTATAGCCAGAATCCAACTCTTCGACATTCCCGGGTCCACAGCAAGTGGCCTCATACACCTCTGGCATCGGCACTTGATCGTTGCACGCATTTTCCAGCATCCAGGGCCGCGGCCGACATGCTCATGGCTTAGTATTTTCCCATGTTTGCTTCGTCCAGTATTTATTCCGAGTCTTTCGCGGATTCCAGGGATGGGAAATGAGACTTTGTTATCTAGGAGGGTGGGAAGAGGGATTGCTCTTTGACAGCACTAGTGGATCCACTTTCAAGAATGTCATTGGTGGAGTAAAGGCCGACAACAGGGCACTGGAGATCACTCGACCTGGTAACTTTAACAACGCCCTTCTCCTCTTCGAGGCAGTAGTTTTCACTATCTCGAATTGGCTGTGCACACAGTTAAGACAAAATTGCAGATAGATAGATAGTAGTATCAGCATACAAAAGAACCCTCAAGTCCAGCTAGCCAACATCAGCATCTGTCGTCCGCAAAAAGCCAGCAGTAGGAAGCATATAATAGCTGTTAATAAACTAAGGAAAAAAGAACCAAAAGGAACCCTCTTTCCCATTTCTTCAGTTTTAATAGATTCCTTCAAAAAAAAAACAATCGCAAAACCGCAAAAACACAACGCCACCCAATCCCGTACAGCTTTATAACATCAACCGCCATTAATACCGTCTCATAGGTACCCCGAGTTCCTGCAGTTTCCTACAATTCGGCATTGACATCTCCCTCGCTCTCTTGAGCTTATCTTGGTCCGTAAAAAAGAACCCCTGCGCCTCCTGTAACATCTCTTGCTTCATCAGCTCCTCCCTACTACACCCGGCCGAAAACGTATTCACAATTGCGGCCTCGGCGCGTTTCCCAAGGTTTGTAACATCCCTCATCGCCAGCCCCTCCAGATCCTTGGGGTTGACATAGAACGGGATCTTATGTTCCGGGGTGACGCGCATCTGCGTATAGGGGGGTTGGGGATCCATTGCAAAATGGGGGCCACGGAGTTTCTGCTCGCCGTCGCCACTAAACAAGCCGGACAGTATGGGGACGAGGAAGAAGAGGATGAGCGGCAGCAATTGCCAGAATATCCGCGTCAGATTCGTGACCGGTTCGTCGGCTTCTTCCTGGCGCTCATTATTTGCGTGCCGGTTCGTGGTTCTCCTCTGCATACGCGGTCCCGTTCCGAATTGGTGCACCCTTATCCCCGGCCCGCCTCCGAACGCAAAGCCTCGACCTTCGTCAAAGATGCCCCCACCATTCCCAAATAGTCCCCCGCCGTTTGAGAAGAAGAGATTGAAGAAGTCCTCTGGCGACAAATCGGGGCCGCCGTGGTGTGAGGCGCCCCCGAAGCCCGTGAACGGAGCACCCCCACCACCGCCGCTGCCGGCCCCTCCGCCGCGTGATTCCGGGTCGCTACCGGTTTGGTCGAAGATCTGGCGCTTTTGCGGGTCTGAGAGGACCTGGAAGGCTTTTGATACCACTGTACGATCGGAGCTGTATTAGCCGGGGGTGGGATCGGGTGGGGGGAGGGGAGGAAAGGGAGGCATGCGTTTAAACGCCTCATCAGCACCGGGAGATCCATTCTTGTCCGGGTGCGTAGCGAGCGATAGCTTGTGGTACGCTTTCTTTAGCTGGCCATCGGACGAAGTCTTCTCTACGGCAAGGATTTCGTAGTATGCGGTTGCTTTGCAGCGTCGTATACGCTCGACCGCTGCCTTCTGTTCCTGCGTGTATTCACGGTCTTGTCGGCCATGGCTGTGTTCGCGGAATTTGGCGGATGACGAGGAGGAGGAGGGCTTTGCGCCGGAGGAAGACGACATCGGTGTAGCCAGCAAGCAAGCAAGCGAACAATCGCTGGAGAAGAAAAAACGAATGGGAGACGGAAAGTCGGAGGCTTCAGAGAGAAGGGGGTCGCAATGTACTCTATGCTATGTACGTGGTACAGATACGGGAAACGAAGGGTGATGTCGTCCGCGTTGTAATGGATGGATGGAAATTTGGATGATTGCAGGAAGTGAGCTCCCTTCTCGTTCGCCGTGTCCTCAACCACAGCACCACGTGCAAAAGCGGCTTGGCAGGGCATCACTTCAACCAATTTTCCTGGGCAACGACCACCACTCATCACCGCACATCAGCAATGGAACAACCACAGAAACGACCACAAGAACTACTAGGACTCGACGACGACAGTGACAATGCTAGCTCTACGTCAGAAGAGGAACGGGAGGAGAAGGGAAGATCACAACACCGCACAAAACGGCGGCGAGTAGTAAAACCAAACGACGACGACGAGAGTGACAACCCCACCGACGATGAGGAAGCAGAAGAGGCAGAGACCGACCCACGGCTCTCAGGAAAGCTCCAAACCCGCGCCTTCGCCAAAGCCTCCAGCGCAGAACCAGAGCCCGAAGAAAAACCAAAACCAGAAGCAACAGAAGCCATAATCACAAACGCCAGCAAACTCAAGCCACTGACACCCGCCGAGCTCGCCGCCTCCAAGGCGGCTACTGCCAAAACAGGCGTCGTCTACCTCTCCCGGATCCCACCATTCATGAAGCCGCAGAAAGTGCGGGATCTTCTCTCCCGCTTCGGCACAATCGGCCGAGTCTTCCTTGCGCCCGAGGATACCAAAGCCCACGCGAATCGCGTAAAGTTCGGTGGCAACAAGAAGCGAAATTTCGTCGAGGGCTGGATCGAGTTCCTGAACAAGAAGGATGCAAAGCTCTGCGCCGAAACGTTAAATGCGCAGAATGTGGGTGGGAAGAAGGGGAACTACTACTACGATGATGTGTGGAATATGAAATATCTGCCAAAATTTAAGTGGCATCATTTGCAGGCCCAGATTGGTTCGTCTCTATCTATTCATTGTCTATATTGTCAAGGGCGTAGGGGCTAATGGCCAACAGCGTACGAGAATGCAAGTAGGCAAGCAAAGCTTAGACAAGAAATTGCGCACGAGACTAGGATTAATAAGACGTATCTGCGGAATGTGGAGAGGGCGAAGATGGTGGAGAACATGCAGGAGACAAAACGGCAGAAGCGGAAGGCGGATGGAGACGAGGACGAGAAGCCTGCCGCTGTGGAGGTGCGGAGACAGTTCAGACAGCACAAGGTCAAGGGAAGTGCTGCCGACAAGAAAGAAGGAAAGGAAAAGAGTGAACGGGTCAAGAACCTGCTTAGCAGGGTATTCTAATACAAATACAATGGAAATCCGAATACCTCTCAATCTGCATGATACCAAAAGATGGATTGAGATCTGCCTTTTTTCCAACCCTCTAATTGTTGCCGGATGTACACAACACACAACGAGCAAGCAAAGAAAAACCCCACAAAATAAGTGAAACACAATAATGATAATACAGCAGCGCAGTGGGCACATGGGATATAGTGACGCGGGTATATCGATATATCGCTATGTCGCTATGCAATACCTTTCCTCAGCACACGCATCTATTTATTTGCTCTTGGTCAAAGAATCCATCTCCTTCCTCTCCGCAAACTCGCGCTGAACCTCCTCGATGTACGGTCTCAGGTAGTGGATATCCTGTCAACACCCATTATCAGATTTGTCTTCCATATCCCCTCACCCATCATGTGTAACATACATCCTCAGGCTTGGTCTGCTCATCCGGTGGTAGCAGCGTGTGGCTGAGCGAGCACTGCATGGCACGGCGCTGGCGGAACATGCGGTCGTAGACGAGGCGGGGAGGGAGCCGCTTCAATGCCTTCTGGACCACATCATTTTCTTCGGAGATAAGGTCGTCATAGCTACCGTGGTATCAGCCGGGGGTGTTGGGTGGCGGTGGTAGTGAACTTACACAAGCCCAACTTTACGGTAACCTGCCAGGTCCAAGTACTTGTCTGCGAGAGGACGCATGACCTTGTAGAGGCCCGGACGGCTCTTTGTGTAATCTGCAATACGCTTCGCGATTGTTGTTGCCATTGTGTATATCGTATCTGGGGGTGGTTGAGTGGAGAATTGAGGTCGATTTAACTGGTATCGATCAGGAAGCGAAATGTGGGATTTTCCGGGAAAGGGAAAAGTCTCGGCTGTGATTGGATAACGGCACAGGGCGGTTTTGCCTTCAGCCTTCAACGGGTGCTTTTGTTTTCCGAAACTTTAAAACTTTCACAGATCTCGCGCCCAGACCGTGATGCTTGCTTACGAAAAGGTCCGGTTACGGGATCCAATGTTGTGGCAAGGGTTCAGTGGAAGAGAACCGAATGGTATCATGAACTGTCACCTGAAATGCGTACACCGACTACACAATTGCAATGACGAATCTTTCCAACGATACCAATTCCTCCAGCTGACTATAATTTTGATCTTGAAATCTCTATTGTGGATCTCTGTACACAAGGCGAAAAAAGGCAGCCGGGTTCTGTCGACGTCATCCCAAATCCGCCGCCAAACGAGGACAGACTAGGATCACGGCGAGTGAGGCTCCCGGAGGCCCATTAAATATTCCAAATAAGTAATAAAGAACTACAAATTAAAGATCCGTGCGGTTTGCCATCAGGGGATCTCCAGCTGTACAGCGGTTGATATTACCGCTACCATAAGTTCTCCCGAAAGCCGAAACATTTCTTCCACGAATGGTCCAATCACGGCAACGAATTGAGTTTGTCAAGATGTAGCACTTTCCGTTGGCCGTACATTGCCGAGATGCAGTTCTCTGTAGATCTGATATTATTATCGATATCATATCTTACTGCAGGAAACCGCGGCGCTTGACACGTTTTGTACTTTCTTCAAATTCTGGAAGGGGGTATGTTGTCCGACTGTCGTAAACATTCATTATCTTGAAATTTGTATAGATGAATTTTGATATATGGGCGGCTGAGAACCAGCCGAAGTCGCATGGTAGGTCAGATGTCATGGCCTTACGTTTGCAGGATACAGGGAAAGACAAATTGTTACTCTACGTCCGCATTGGGCACTTCTCAAGACAGTGGTAGTTCTTCCCAAGGCTGCGAAGGACGGCGAGTAGGTAATTCAGGATGAACGGTAGAGGGAGTAGGAATACGGTGGAGTACGTGGGTTGGTTAAGATCTCTCGAGGCAATTGGTAAGCTTCGGTTGGGTTGCAGCAAGTGAGGTGTACATACTTAGTATACATAATGTGGGATGTGATGTGGAATGAGGTTGCGGGGATGTTTCGGAATCGATAAGGCTGGCTGGGGGAACCCTCGTAATTTGGTATGGAGCTCCGGAAGCATTCTCGGTGCTCCGGAGGAAGAGATCCGAGGTGGAAGAGCTGTTGATTCAATGTCTTCGTGGCTGCTTAAAGTACTCGTAGAAATGTCGACCAATTCTCCAATAGAGAAGGCCTCGCCAGGATTTCTTCCCCGCAATCTGGTGACAAACAGCGGAGCACTCAATTGCTCGCTCGTCAGTAGATAGTAGTGTCGCCCTATTAATATAGCAAGTTGCAGGAGAGCCGTGCTACTTCGAGGTTTCTCCCCTTTTCGCGTTTACACACCACCTTTAGGGTCTGAACACCCGCTCAGACCGCGGGGTGTGGTGCTCCGCACCTACCTCTCTCGCCACCCATCTAAGTACTTCGTCACCGCTACCATCCACCACCACCACCACCACCACCCATCACCGCACTTCGACATCAGCACTACTCCTCGCATCCGGGTTCAGCGACGAGCGTTGACCCGCGCGGTGTCGATTGTTGAACCAGCTAAGATCGGCTGTTGGGTTTTGATTGTGTGTCACCCGTCGGCACGGTGGTAGGAGCCCCCCACCACCACCACCAACCATCACCACCACCAAGCAACAACGACGACAGCAGAGACGGACGGGTGATTCCTCTCCACCCCTCCAATGTCTCAACCTATATCTTCATCGCCTTCCGCCGAAGACAGAGGATCCACGACACCGCCGCCACCTCCACCAAACACGCCCACCGACGGCCACCTACACTATACACAACTACCCGGCGTCTCTGGCGACGACTGGTCACGGACGCTTGTCAAACAGCTCGTCCCGCACTTCGATGCGTCTACGATCAACCCGAACATAATACCGACGATCGCAGGCGCCACCGCCGGTCTTGTCTCCGGAATCTTTACATGTCCGCTTGATGTGATCAAGACGAAGCTGCAGGCGCAAGGTGGGTGGGTACGGGCGGCAGCGCGGAAGCGTGGGGGGATGAGCAGCGAGGCACTGCGGTATAGAGGCCTTGTGGGAACGTCGAAGTTGATATGGCGAGAGGAGGGGATTCGCGGGATGTACAGGGGGCTTGGGCCGCTGATACTGGGTTACCTGCCGACGTGGATGGTTTACTTCACCGTTTATGAAAAGACAAAGACAACCTTGGAACCATGTTAGTTTGTCCCCCCTCTCCCCCGGTTTGTCTGTAGGCTGATTTGTGCGATAGTAACCGATAAGAAATGGGTGACGCACTTGGCAGCCGCCATCACGGGCGGTGCCTCCTCGACCATCTGCACAAACCCCATCTGGGTGATCAAGACGCGGCTGATGTCGCAAGCATCGTCGACAGCTTCACCCTCCCTCAAGGCCTCACCATACCACTACAACAACACTTTCGACGCGGCGCGAAAAATGTATCTACACGAGGGGATACGGTCCTTCTACTCCGGTCTCGCCCCCGCCCTCCTCGGACTAACACATGTGGGTGTACAATTTCCGGTCTACGAGTACCTGAAGGGAAAATTCACCGGCGGAGTGCAATTGGGGAAGCAAGGACAGGACGGCCGGACAAACTTCGGCGGAATTCTCGTCGCCAGCTGTCTCAGCAAGATCTGCGCGAGCTCCGCCACATACCCACACGAAGTCCTTCGCACGCGGCTACAGACGCAACGGATACTGAACGGCCATGCGGAGAAGACCGGGGTGAAGAGGGAGAGCTCCTTTCCTAGGTACAAAGGAATTCTTCACTCGGCTGGAACAATATATAGAGAGGAGGGCTGGCGAGCGTTCTATTCCGGTATGGGAACCAACATGGTCAGAGCTGTGCCGTCGAGCGCTATGACGCTGCTCACATATGAGTGTACGTATCCACCACCGTCGTCATGAGTTACCGCGGCTAACAATAGGCAGTGGTCAATGGCTTCCTAACCCGGCTTCGAGAGGAGAGTATCCAGCACTACGGCAAATCGCGAGATTTGTAAACCCGGTGATGAAAAAATATATATAGAAGAGTCGTCTTCGGATTCATGCATAGAGCTGAGGGGAAGGAGGGGAGGTGTACTTGTATACACATTTTTTTGTTTTGCGCGGGGATATCTTTCTTTTCTTGTCTATTCCTTGTGTGTGTGTTTGTTTCCAGTGTTTAGTATATCATGGGGGCACAATTGGGCGCTTTTGTTTGTCGTACTGGGTTTTTCTTGGGGGGCAGTTTTTTTGCCACTTTCTTAATGAGTTGAACGGATTGCGGGGTGGATTGGATTGTACATATCTTGATATGAATACCCCCTCCCTCCCTCCCTCCCTCCCTTGTAATTGTTCTTGTAGTAGAGTACAGGTAGGAGAGGATTATTGCGATTTATTGTAGGAATCTCATTCGAGTGACACAGAAGTTATCTTATCAATCCCAATCACACGGCAACCGAACGATCCCGGAGCCAACGACGAAAACCTCTCCATCAACATAAGCGCGAATTCGGGGCTATATACTAGCTTACCATCAACCCATAATGGCGCCAATAACCGGACGCACGATAATGGCTCCCGCCGCGGCTGCAACGATGGCACTGCTTCTGTTTGCGTACACGAGGAGTTCTATCAATGAGGCCCGGAGGACGGGGGGGCAGGGGGGGTTGAAGTCGAGGAAGCAGCCGGGGGAGGGGGAGAGGAAGGAGGGAGAGGGGAAGGTGGGGGATGGGGGTGGTGGGGAGAGGAAGTAGCGGGGAGGAAGCAGGGAAGAGAGAGGAGGGAGGAGGATGTTTTGTGGGTTTTTTTCAATAAACATACATAAGTACAACAAACAAATGAACAGACACGGTATGCAAGTAAAAATTATGATCCAGGGCTGTAGAAGCCGTTCCAAACTCAAAATCCTCGATATATATCATTAGTATATTCCAATCCTTCACCCCATAACCTTCTACACCGCAGCCGTCTATTTTGCTTTCGATTTCGCTTTCGATTTAGCCTTCTTCGTGTCCCCCATTGCGTCCACATCTATACAATTAGCCCCTGGACATAGACAGAAGATGGATGATGATGTTGAACCCACCTGTTCCCTCGCATCTCCACATATACCAGCAAAACAGCGCTGTGTATCAACAATCCTGTAGTCAGCCCACAACCCTTCTTCCTCCCTAGGGGTAGAGTATACACACTTCGATACGGCCTGAATTTCTCGGAAAGCTCCAACATATCCTTCTCATTCATATACTTCCACTTCCCCTTCCCACTGGCCTTGAGCGTTTTCACATTCTTCCCCGCGAACGCCGCCATGCCGCGTTGGATTCCTAGATCACCTGTCGAGAACACGTCCATCCGCCGGAGCCCAAACATCAAGAACATTTCCGCAGACCAGACTATCCACCCACACTGTCAGCTCGTGGAACCGCGCGGGAGTGAGGGATAAGGTACCTCCGATGCCACGGACTTCTGTGAGCTTATCGATAATTTCCTGATCGCTTGCGGCGGCAAAGAACGCGGGCGACACCGAACCGCTATCGAAGGCCTCCGCGAGACTGCGGATGTACTCCGCCTTCCTTTCCGACAATCCTGCGGTCCGCATCGTGGCGTGGTCCAGGGAGAGAACCATCGACGGTGTCGGGAATGTTATTCCCTGTTTCTCCAGCTCAGCCTCGAAGAGATTAATGAATTTAGCCTACTGGATGTCAGCAATGTGTAGGTTGGTAGTTGGATGTGGACGGGCCTTTATCGACTTCGCTGCCGCCCCAGTGATTTGCTGCGATATCAGCGCGCTGGTAAGACTCTGGAACGGATCAATGACCTCCGTCAATCCGGCGGAGGTGAATAAGTTGCACTCATGTTTCTCGATCAGAGCGGCGAGGGAGGGCGCTTGCTTGATAAGGTGTTCCTGTGCGTCCTTTAGGATGTTTCCGGTGGAGGTGGTGGGCGCAGGGACTCCTGAAGGTCGTGCGGAGCTGTCGGGTGGGTATGCTACCACTGCAGATTCTTGCGGGAGTGCCAGGGGGGCGTTAGTAGCTGTGGGAGACGCAGCTCGGCGGGAGGACACATTGCGTGTGGTGGCGGATGCGGAGGGGAGGGCAATGAGGCGGGCATTGCTAGGAGTTGGCGAGGAGGAGGAGCTGAGAGCTTTGGATAGCTTGGTTGTTGACTTCTTGGCGGGTTTGTTGACGCCGTGAGGTTTGGATGCTTTCAAGCTCGAGAATGGTGGCTTGGCACTGTTTGCGGCGGTTTTTAGGGCTGTGGTGGCTCTGCGCGTGGTGGGTGCCATGGCGAAGCTTGAGATTTAATGTCGTGAGAGCAAACTTTGGAACAGACTCGAGATGAAATTGAGTTGGGACTTGGAAGTTGGGGGATGTTCACTAAACTTGAGGACATGTGACTCATATCACTAATACCTTGTTTCAGTCATATGCAGATAAGATTACACGTGACGTCCAGACTCAGTATTGAGCACCTTTACCAATTCAGGAACAGTTACTTCTGGCATTCAAAAGACGGGAGCGGGACTGTACTTCTGTGGTCAAAAACATTCGGGTTTTATGTGCAACCTCACTAAATCGGGCGCTAGGTTTTTTGACTCTACTTCTGTAGCTCTTTCTATCCTACCTACAATTCTCCCTTTCCAGGCGCTATATTAGTACAAGTTACGGTGGCGGCTTCGCCGCCCTTTGGAGGTACCGAGATAGATCATCCCAGGAATACCTTACCCCTGGCTGTGAAGTGCTTGGAGGGTACAAAAAGTGGGGCACACTTCCAGATATGATATCAAGTCCTGGCAGCCATTTCACTGTGCTAGATCATGTAACGATAATCTAGTGACATCTCTGACTTGATTTGTGTAAAGGAAAAAAGTTGAATGCACCACCTGGTCTCTCTACCAAATACCACATATATGGTGCCATGCCACCCTCCACATCAATGACTGTCTGTATCCAGGTGAATAGTCTACTAAATAGACTATCCAGCCACTCTGTTGGTTGTTTCTGTTGAGGGACATTATGGTGCAGAAGAGGAATGGAGATAGGAATCGAGACCACAGGAGCAAAAGGAGTGAAGCTCTATGACTTACTTGATTGCCAGTGATATACCCTAGGATTTTTAGTTGTGACTCAGTGGATCTAGAAGGTTGAAGGCCTATCATCAACATTCCACTATACCTCTTGCAGTGTTTTAAGGGAATTCTGGAGGGAGCAGCTCTAGCTCAAGAAGTATAAGAATATAGTAATAGGATTTGACAGAACACGCAGCCTTGAGGAACCACACATATTGCATGGATCCACAAAGCTCCACATAAGTACATGTAACGAAGAGCTGGAATGAATAAAGTGCGTATTTTATTGTGTGGTAAAACGATACATCAGCAAAAGTACAAATTGACCATAATCTGCACTATGTGTACCTGCGTATATCAACAACTCATAGCAAGCTTCCTGCGGACCTCTGCACAATGTGCAGTCTATCACCATCTACAGTCCATTCAGTGAAATTATATAAAACTGGTGGCCAGAGATGGAGGAATACCTGTGTTAACTACATGGCAGTTACTATAGCAGTATGGAGTCCACTGGAGAGCCTGGTGGCATTTGAACACCTTATCAGAGCATAGTCTGAAGCCTGCTTGATATTCTGCTTGAAAGCCTATTTTATAGCCTCCTTCAGAGCTTGCTTGATGACTGCAAAATAGTGCAATGGTTGAGAGCTGCAGTTGAGAGATGCAAACATCGTGAGGAGTTGAGTATTCCTTGCGATGCATTTGGCTGATGAATATCAATGAGTTGTTTGAAGGTTTTATACAAATGTTGACAAACTGAATCTACTTGATTGAGTGTTTCTGGTACTATGTTAACCATCACCAATACTATCATCATCGCTATCATCACCATGGCCATCATACCATTGACATCATCACTATCAGCCCTGGACTGAATATGCACTCATACACCTAAAACCTGTAGACTGCAGACAGCAGATTTTGCTAGAACGTCTGAGTCCTAAGATCCAATTTTCTAATTTTTCTGCTGAATCTAAAATTGTGATTGTCAATACCGTAACTATAAGGCATTGCAAGCTCTCATTGTGCTGGGCACAATAACGATTTGGTTCACACTATAATATTGATTGATGTTATAATTTCCATTATGCTATGCCCCTACTACCCACTATTCATAATCTGCCTCCTGGTGCAAGGTGGCTGCAACTTCTCTTCAAGTCTCTCAATCAAATACCAAGAAGCATATCCAGGAGTATCTTGCCTCTCGAGAGTAAACTTGCAAGCATAGAGCCAAGTAGGTTGGGAGTGTATCATGTCATGCAATTGGGAACATACTTGAGAGCATACTTGGCAGTATGCTTGAGAGTATTTTGAGAGCCTACATAAGAGCAGATATGGCTGTGAGGTTACCATCATGTGCAATTGGAAGCGTTGTTGAGAGCATGCTCAGAAGTGTACTTGAAAATATCCTTGGAGGTATACCTGGAAACATACTTGCAGTGTACTTGGACGCTTCTTGACAGTTTACCCTGGAGCATAGAGTCAAGCAGGCTCGGAATGTGTGATTGAGTGGAATTGGAAGCATACTTGAGATCTTACTCAGGTGTGTACTTAGGAACATCTTGTGAGCCTACTTGGGAGCATGGAATGAAGTGTATTCAGCTGTATCGTTGAATGCAGCATATGCATAGTATTTAGCAAACAAAATTGTATGCATATCACAATAATGTAGTCAACCTGCATGTTGATAGGAGCTCTTACTGCCATCTTTCAAATATACTACGGATTCAGATCTCAGAAACCACCTTTCTCTGGAATATACATTATATAATGTCATTTTTTTTCGATGTACCTATCTACTTCTGAGTCTTCTAAATATATTCACTTGCAATCACCCAGTTCACCACTGTTATGCCGGTGCACCACCATCCCCCTACTGGCTTTGCGTACCGATATACGCCGTGGAGATAAGATGTAGATGTTTCCACCACCCTGTTTAGACTCAACTCCATCTTCTACAGTGTACCCACTGTACAGGTTCCAAGCCCACTAGTATATCTCTCCAAGTCTCTGTAAGTTGGTACTATTTCTATGGCCAGAGCAATTATTGTCAGTTGAAAAGAAGCTTTCTGTACAGCTATTTGAATTATTTGAAGTCCAATGATGTCACCAAGTTTTACTCTGATCACAACATGTTCTAGGGATGAACCATCCATAAATAGGTTGTACTTCACTTCCCAGTGGCCAATTTACTCCATTGCAAATTCTCCACATACTACTGTCAAAAAACATTACAATAAAGGTATTAATCCACAACTACTCACCCAATATTAAAAATATCATGAATGTCAACCTGGGATGTGAAAGCAGGTAGAGTTATATACATTTCATATATATCACACTTTGTTGTCAGAGTGCAACTTGCAGACTTAAATTGGTGGGTTGTTTTTAATTTGAGTTCTTGTGGTTTATACTTGCCACTATCAGCCACTCAGCCACTCAGCCACAGAATTCTGACCAATAAGAATCGAAAAAGACACATTCCATATGCTTATATGAATAATAGGTGTTTTAATTGAAAGTGGTAAATACCTCCTCCTCCTCCTCGGTCTACAAGGCCCTATCCATCTCCTCGCTGGTCCCCACAAACAGCATCTGCAACTCTCCGCTGTCACTCGGTAGTTACAATATTGCTTTGGACGGCAGAGATTGTAGCACGCATTAGTTACACCCCATCTAGCATAAAGTAGACGAGCGTGTTCGAGGCACTACTTATATGACATCCACTCCTTGAGTAGAGAGTATTCCAGCCAACCCCACTATCCGGTCCGATAGAGGAATCGCCAACCATCAAAACATTGTCAGCAGTTACCCGTGCTCCGTGGATGCCGGGCGTAAAATGATGGATCAAGGTCGCCCAAGGTATATAAACTACGATCACATCCTCCAGCGCCGTTCGATGGCACACACATACCTTCATCGGCAGCAGGGGCTCGAATAGGGGTCTTTTATGCTTCCCGGGAGATAAAAGGATTCTGCGGTAACATCTGAGGATGCAGGGTAATCTGGCTGCATATTTACTGACAGTATCTGACGCCTTGTCGGCATTAAGATATCGAGTGTTTGATTTGTGGCTTTGCCTTGTAGACTGGTGAAGAGAAATGAAAGCAAGCATAGAAGGAGGAACTTGTCTGCTCTAGTTGGTCCTACCTGGGTGAACGGCCCCATATCGATATTATAGTCGGGCCATTTATTTGAGTCGTTTTTCGCGGTATAGAGTTCAAATTATATTCAGAGCAGTGAGTACTCAGAAAGCCCACGCACCCAAAGCCTCCTCACTACCATTCAAGAACTCCAAAATCTTTTCAACGACTTCAGCTCGAGCAGGAGCGTGTACCTCCAAAATGTCATTTGAATAACCATATCGTTTCTCTTGCAGTCATGTTTCCTCTCTTCATTTAACATTTCACGCTCAATCTTTGCATATGGAACGGAAAGATTACAACGTGGTTGAGTTGATAACCACGTGCACTTCGTTCTTTATGTCTGGCGTCTTACCCAACTCTCGCCGAAGGAAGTACGTTCGATATTCCCGAGTAGCGGTGTTGCCTGCTCGTTCCTAGAATTTTCGCCGCTCTTCAAACCCCAGGGTATGAACTTCCGCAGATGGGAATGAAAATCTTTTAGGAATTTCCTGATTCTTGAATCCATGAAAGATGTCCTTCTAGTGTGATGAGACCAGATATCGTATGGGTGCTTAGGTTTTTCCCAAAATGGTGCAAGTGGCTGTTGGATGTGGAGATTCGCTATGGGCAACGACAATCACAGACCGTTCACTAGGGCAGTATATTTATTAGCATCACCATGTGGCAAGCTCGGTCACAGTTGCGTTCGGCCCATATCACCAGCGACAAGTGCGTCCGTTGCTTGATGGATGATGATACCCCACAAAATTCACCCGCCCAGGCCCATCCCGTAGATTTCCTTTCGGATTTCCGTGAGAGATAGCAATGCAATGATCGTAAGGTATTAGCTATGGAGCGAAATACTAAGCACGGCTCACCGGCCAGCCCACGTGCCCAACCTTAATCATACCACAGACATACAATGTCCTCTCTAAGGCATCTGTCACATGCTAATTGGCGATAGACGCTCACTCTATGGGACGTTAGCTATCGACTCTGCTAACGTAAGCGGGCACCACTAATTGACCACTTACGTGCATAGTAACCCCCTCCTTTGACACTCTACGCAAGGATCTGCATGTTGTTGTCCCTGAATTGTCCTATCACCTGTAGTAAATCTAGATGAACTGGATCCGCTAAGAGCGGTGGGAAAAGGTTGCGGTGAAGCATGAGAATGCACGATGGGGTCGTTCTGTGATGTCGAAGCTATCCCCCATTGGTATTGCAGCTGGTTTTGTTGAGCAAGTGAAAATGCAGGCTCACTTAAGTCGCTGTTTGCGAAAAAAAAAACTGCAGCCTGTTGGCTTCCGTATTGCTGAGTCACATGTATCGAGCCGTCCGGGTGCCGCAGCACTTGGGCTTGCGCTTCAGGATTCTGGGCTTCGGCCGCTCTTTGAGCTACTTGATGTCGTTCAGATATCTCCTCGGGGTAGGAGGGTAAACTATGAATCTGTGGTAGCGGTAAAAGCGTCGGGTTGTTCCGTGGCGCTCTGTTTTGTACTGGAACAGTAGCAGGAGAAGGCACAGGAACACCAGGTATTTGTGGAATATTCTGAGGTGTTGGTTGGGAAGTGGGTTGTCCCCCAAATGCTTGAGCTTGCATTTGCAGCTGTTGTTTCTTAATCTGGCGCAACATATTTGTTGCTTGCTGCTGGATGACAACTTGGGCAGGGGATATATTCAATTGCTGTGCAAGAGCCCTGATCTCGGGAGTTGGGTTTGTATTGTAGTATTTGGTTTGAGCTGGTGTCATCTTTGCTGCGAGCGGCTTCATAGCTTGCTGAAGATACTCGTTCTGGTGCCGAATACTGAATTGCTGCTGCTGCTGCTGCTGCTGCCATGAAAAATTTGTAGATAAATTCTGATTTCGTTCCATATGTTGGGTCTCTTCGGTAGGGATACCTATAGTTGCCGCCTGGTCCAGATCCGCCGGTACCAATGGGTCTCCATCTTCGCTTTGGCCCACATTCTGAGTCTGATGTTGAGGCTGGGGCTGCAATATAATTGGTTGCTGGTTTGGAAGGCCTCTATATATCTGTGCCTCATTCATCTTCCTCTTATATGCCCCCTGGATGGCCAGTATTTTGGACCGACACTGTATCTGATAGTCGGACTATATAAAATTAGAGTTAGATGAAAAAAATCCAATTGACAAACTCATGGGAAGTGTGGGTGATGAACCTTAACGACAGCCTTATTATACATTTTCTTTTCAAGGTTTGTTATGAGCTGAATAACGCGTTCCGACTGGACGTCGGTGAGTCCAAAAAGTCTTAGTATTGAGACCCTACATATAGACAGAAACGGTTAGCAGAGAACACAGCAGATCCCGAGCAAAAGTTCCTGGCATGGTGTTGAGCGAGAGCCACAGGTTGCCACTGCTCCCAGGCAAAGTTGTGGCACTGGTTAGGGGACCAAAATAAAATAATGCTAACGTACATCTCCATTATTGTCTGGGCCCGTTCCTGGAGGGGCAACTCCCTTTGCCAACCCACGGGATTCCAGTTCTGTTTTAGTTGATTATAAACCCGATTCCAGGCCGCTCCCATCCACACACTGCTGCCCAATGGTGCAGCGCCCGCTAAGTGAGGTGAATCAATAATAGAGGAGCCATCTGAAACTCTGTTTATTGATAGCCCGCTTTGCGCAATTACATCTTCTGCTGAGATATTAGCAAGTAAACCCAGGAGCTAGCCGATGGGTGATGTAATACGTGTCTGTCCCTGCCCCGAGGGGGACTTGCCTTCCACGGCAGACTGATTTGGCAGCAGAGGACTTATCTCTAGTAAACGCTGTATCTCCGTCTGATTCACCGCCAGAAGGCGCTCCTGTTCTGGTGTGTTGGTCATGTTCACAGAATTTCTCTCGTCGGGTGAAAACGGGGAAGGATGGCCGAAAAATTCATAATCTTCGTTTTCATTCGATTCTGTGGACGGTTTCGGTTTCGTCCAATTAATTTTACTGATGATTGCAGAATCCAGTTCCTACCGTTGCATATCAACAACTGTACCAGAAGATTCATATGTAGGAAATTTCGTAGAAATACCTCTAGAGCTTTGACTTTTGGTCGTGAAACAAAAGCAGTATTGTGATGACCTCTTGAGTGTCTTTGAAGCTTGGCTTTGGATGAAAAGCCTACATCTTTGTAAAAGCAATTCTCTTCGGAACATTTGTACAGTATATCGTGCCCATCCTCGTGTTGGTCTCGCTGAGCCGAGGTTTCAAATCCTTTAGCATAAGACACAGCGCAAGACTGTCGACGACACCTGTAAAGCTTCTGTCCATAGAGCGTGCGGAGCTTCTCGACTGCATCTGGTTCGCCCCGGACTTCGAGCTTTCCCTCTAGAATATGCTCGAGGATTTGACGAAGTTTCCTGCCGGATCTTTCAATATCCATTGGATCGTTTTGATCGCACCATATCTTAAGTTCTATTTAACTGTTAACCAAAAATTACGACTGGATCTACCGAGGATTCTCGCCTTCGCGATCGGTATCTCCCAGCTTTTGTTCAACCTCTCTGCGGTACTTGATTATATTGTATAAGCCGGTCTGAATCTCACCTGGCAAGTATCCTAGCCCCTCAAACGATAGATCCGGTTGCTTTTTGGAACCAACTGAGAGACCCACCTGTAGCTGAGACGGTGTCTGTGTAAAATGCTTTTCAAACACATTGTGCCATAGGAGGCTCGATAGGAGATTGAGCTGAGAAGAATCTTGTAGTGATGATTTATACGCTTCCAGAACATGCTTGATCCAACTTGAATGGACGTACTCTAGCAATCGTAAGTCCCCATGAAGAACAAGTCCCACGGCTCGCTCTTCGGGCAGTTCCCGGTCGAAACACGTAAATCCATAATAAGTGGCGCAGACGATTGCGATATTTAGATGCGCCGCACTGCGGTCGATAAACGGTCCGCTTTGCTTGCTTAGCAGGTATCTAGGAGTCATCAGCAATGAATTAAAGCGGGGATTTTATATCACTTGCTCTCTGGCAGAGAAATGAACGAAAACCATGGTATCCTCACCAACAGCCTCTACAATTGGCCCACCAGCACTTCGAAGCAGCGCTGGAAGAGGCCGATCATTCTTGTCAACTGTGAGGTAACCTGGATGCGTTCCAACAGCGTCCTCGAGCTCACGAAGAGTCATTGCCCGAGTTGAACAGGTCATCCATTGAAGCAATTTCATTGACAAAGCCCGCTCTTCATGCGGTAGAGAGCGAATACGGTCCAGTATTCTTTCGTAGCTAAATAGGTTTGTTAGTTACGGTAGATGGGTTGAAGACCGGGATACATACGTCTGCTCGAGACCGATTGGTAGATTCTCCAGTGTATTTTCGATCTGTTTGACGGTCACACTGGAGAGCAAGCCTTTGATAACCAGTCGAGCCCATAAGAACATTCCTAACGTTGTGAGTACTTCAATGGAACGAGATTACAGGAGCCAACGGAATAAGAATAGAATACCTCCGGCACGTGGAGCAAGAGAATCGATGATACGTCTACCAATGTTCGGGGCCACTTCGTCCAGGCACCGTTCTTCTATCAATTCCTGCGTCGCGGATTCAACATATTTGCGTATGTCTTTTTTGTTTTTATCCCCGACCGTTATCCCCGAGGATTTCCAACGAAGTACCTTGCGTATGTCCGGTAAGTCTTGGCTCGCTATGAAGAATCTTAACACAGCGAGCTTCTCTATCATCCACTTCTTCAAGATGGGCAGAAACTCCCCTCGCTCCGCATCAGGAAGCTCGTCCAGTCCATCGATGACGATGTAAATGTGACTTGCGTTTGGGGCACATGAGTCGAGCAAACATGTCAACATCTTCTTGCATACCAGCACAGTTATTGAATGCGGTGTTTCGATGTACTGGTTGTAAACATAATCGATAAGCTGTTCGTCTTGAAGGATAATCTGATAAATAAAGCTCCGGAGTATTGCAAGGCAGGTATTCTTATCTGGCTGCTTATAACTGCAGAAGAAATAAAGAACCGAGGAGATATTCTGTAGTGGCTGTCTCATTGTCTCTAGACGTTCTATAATCGTCGACGAGAGGACGGTTTTTCCTAAAGCCACAAATGTTCAGTTCCAGATGTTATTGCTATATGTATATGTACATACCAGCTCCTGGTATTCCGTTGAGCCAGATGATGGTATTGGAATTCGGATCTCCATCCAACCACGCAGTCAACTCGCCAGAGGCCAGCAGCCACTCACTCGTCCCCGGCGTTTTTGCCTGCGAGGCATTGTCCTTTGTAGTATCCACGTCTGCCGGAGACAACCAATCCGCGCAAGCTTTCTTCCGTTTCATTTTCCTTTCTCGTGTAGCCTCTTCAAGTTGCTTTTGTGCGATCTCTCTAGCCTTCTGCGATTCGATAATGTCCTCGGCACGGGCTTCATAGTCAATCAAATTTTGATGTCTTTGTATATTCTCTAGAATGTTACCGAATCTAGTCTCGAAGTCATTCCAAGCGGTGCTGAAGAAAATCTTCCAGGCTAGAAGTTTGATATTGTGGATCAGATTCTCATCCTTCAATAATTGTCTACGGCCCTGGCTGGGGTTACTCAGAAGTGCTAGCGCCGCCAAGATACGCCGGCATCCAGGAGGCAATTTCTCAAACCCTTGGATCTCTCACCTCTGCGTCGGAAAAATTTCAAAGTTCGTCGATAAAAGTCTAGAATGTCTTCATATAACAGGGAGATGACATTCTGTATCTGTTCACTGTAATTGAAGATACTTGCAAACCGCGTGAATCGAGGCATGTTCTCTCCAATCCTCTGGCATGCGTCTAACAACCGGTCGAAGCTCTCAATGAATTTGCTTGAAGACTGAGATCGTATGATTAGGCACAACTACTGAGAATCACGACTAATTTAGGTACCTGGAGTAACAACTTTATTGGTCCCTGATGCGGTGTCAACGGAATCCTGAGCTCACAGAGCACGCACCATCTTACCCAAATAAACGACAGTATTTCCGGCTTGGCTTGCACAAAAACCTCGATGACTGTTGCGTATTGAGAGAGTCCTTTAATGAACGGTTCAATCCGAGTCATGTTCTGCAAGCACCCGCGCGCACCCTGCTCGGCTTCCAGGTTCTCAATCAACGCCGTCACCTCACTCTCGGTGTTGACATGATTGAAGGCTTTCTTCTCTTCTGAATCGAGGCTATTTCGGAAGCGACTCAAAGCTCTATTGATGGCTGTTGGAACAGGAACCTGGGGTCGAGCGGTGGACATTGCGACTTAGTAACTTGGTAATATCGATGAGGCGGGGCGGGGATTTAAGAGACACGAACACAACGCCAAGCTCAATGCGCACAGTTGAGATGTACATGAAGCGGGCAGTGCATTGAGGTGCAGGCTGGCGCTTGCATGATGCGATCGTTAGAGCGAGACTTTATACTCCGCCTCGCGGACGCTGGTTCTAGAAGTCTCGTTATATCCCTTGTAGCCCAGTCGTTCAAGCTTTGCACGACTACTGAGCTTTCCATATCTCAATGTACGGTATCGCCTTCTCGCCCCACAAGCGTCCAAACGACGATCCTCAATATCTATGTGTACCTTCAAAACGGCAAGGCACCAGCAGCGATGGCAGATATATATCACGGTCCCCGGCGCCGAGTACCCCATCGGAAGGGACAGCATCTTGGTGTCCGAGTCCCACGATAAGCCATTTCAGCTCATCACCGCAGCCTGATCCGACGCCTATGGACTTAGAATGTAATTTTCGTGATGACCCAATTGCTGATGTCTCAGAGGGGGTCCAACTTCGACTGAAATGTTGCTCTGGAGAGGAAAGTGAGGTGTGCTTTGGTATGGTGAGGCCTCCAGCCAACCATGTCCATAAAATGTGGTTCTAACGATTACAGATCCGGTGTCACTGCTACTCCACTATTAGTACTCTTACACGTATTGAGAAATATTATTCCAATACCCCCAGATCATATATTCCCCTCGTTGTACCAGAACGGACGACAGAAGCTACAATTTCGGAGATGCTCATTGTGAGTGCTGACCAAAAGACTGCCTTGGGAAGTGTTGATCCGTCAATTGGAACTGTACTTTTGCCATTACTCAATCGATCGGCTGTAAGGATTCAAGGAATTGCACTTTTACCTCTCAATTTCACACAGGCACGGTCGAAGGTCAATTCAAAGATTAAGTTAGAAATCTTTCTAAATACTTTCGGAGTTCCCGAGTTTGCGGAGCTCGTTGGGAAGTACCTGTCAGAAAACAGGGTCTTTCTCCAGCATCCGAAGTACCCGGAAGCTGGGTTCCCTTACAAGAACCCTCACATCATTTCCAAGCGCTTCGACACGGTTACCACGGAAAACACACTGACTGGTGGCATCCCCGTGATATCCAATAGTCCGGCATTGGGATCCTGCGCCGTTCCGACAGGGCCAACGGAGCTACTGGAATTTTTCAATAACATCTACAAGTCCGCTATACTGGATGAAGTATGTGGAAACTGGCGACTTAAAACACAGCTTCTAAGGTGACTTTACTGCGAGGAACGTTCCAGAGGGGAACTAACTGTCCTGTAGTCATCAAAAGCAAGGTCTATATTTCCTTCAGAGAAGGGAACAGGGCCTATCGATTTTCGATTCGTCTACTATTACTATAAGCAGAACGCTATGGTCCGCCACTACTAACATACCAAGTACCCTTTACACGTGCACCTGACTAATGATTAAGTGTTGTAGTAGTAATATCAAAGGAGGAATACTCGCGGACCATATGGGTCTTGGAAAGACATTAACAATTCTCTCGCTAATTACTGCAACATTGGAACTTGCAGACGCCCACCAATCCGGAACAGAAGATTTGTTGTATACCCCAGGCTCCAGGGTGCGTAGCAGAGCCACGTTGATTGTAACCCCTGTATCAAGTGAGTTCTACCTAGTTGCCCTTCATTGATCGTAATTGAAATTCATATCTGACCTGCCTGTTTCCTAGCTCTGGGGAATTGGGAGGAACAGATTGCCACGTACCTCTCCCACCCATCTCCCCTGAGTATTGCTGAGAATAGTTAGGCATGTGAGGCCTGGAAGACTCCGTTACTTCGTTTACCATGGCAAAAGCAGACCAACGGATCCCGTCAGCCTTTGTAATTATGACGTTGTTTTCACCACCTTTTCAATCGTTTCGCAAGAATGGAAATCCGAACGGGACCCTCTTCACGCCATAGACTTTTATCGACTCGTGCTCGATGAAGCCCATGAGATTCGAGCAGAGAAAACGCAACGTTCTCAGTCTGTATGTGCCCTTACTTCTGAACGCCGCTGGGCTGTTACCGGTACACCATTCCAAAACGATCTAACCGATATTGCAACTCTGTTTAAATTCCTCAAGTACAAGCCGTTGGATACCAAGATAGGTTTCCAAAAATACATCCTCGCCACTCAGACTGACGAGAAGTCTGGAATGGACAATCTCCAGTCTGCACTGAAGGCAATTTGCCTCCGAAGAACCAAAGACACCATCGAGACAAATCTCCCTCTGAGGACAGAGCAGATCCGCTTTCTTGACTTCCGCAATGACGAAAAGGAACTCTACGAAAGTCACAAGAAGAACATGGCGAGGAATCGGACACATGGTTCGGTATCAAACGTTGCAGACACATTGAGGTGCTTATCGAAGCTGCGGATGATATGTGACCATGGACTAGACCTCCTTCCGCCGGAAAATTTTTCCGCCAGCCAAACTATGACTTGTGTTGTGTGTAGTCAACAGCTCACGGGCTCGATACAGTTTGAAGGGCTGGGTTGCCCCCATCGCTCCATTTGTACGGAATGCATAGAGTTGTTACCGGGAACCGATAGTGGGTTTTCTGAGTGTGAAGAATGCTCGGTCGATGGAGCCCCGACACCTGAAGCTGCACCGGATGTGGGGATTGGAAGATTTCCGAATTATCGAGGTCCATCAACGAAAGTAAATGTACTTCTCCAAGCCATTATGAGTGACTTTACGGGAGACAATAATTCGCCAAAACAGTGAGTTGACTTTCATCCACTCCCCTTCAGGCCAAGCCTGATGTATGCATCGCATAGTGTTGTCTTCTCGGTTTGGACGCGAATGCTCGACCTGATTGGTATTGCCTTGGAGCGTGCGCAAATACCTTTCTGCAGACTGGACGGTTCAATGCCCCGAGCCCGGCGTGATGCTGAGCTGCAAAAATTCCGTGACGACCCCCGGTTTCTTGTGATTCTGATCTCCCTCATGGCTGGCGGAGTTGGGTAGGACACAGTCATCCTCGCTCCTATGGCTCTCTGCTTATCTCAAATAGTATCAATCTCACTTGCGCATCCAGAGTGCATATGATGGAACCTCACTGGTACCTTTTCCCAAATCCTTTGTTTCACGGTTTTGAAGCTCAACGAAGCACAGGAACCCAATGGTTGAACTCCAAGCTCTAGAGCGCGTCCATCGACTCGGTCAGACTAGAGACGTCCTAATAACCCGCTACATCATCCGCGATTCATTCGAGAACGTGAGTTTCCTCATCGGTACAAGTAACAGAAAGCTCATTTCGACTATAGAACATGCTAGCTTGCCAGAAAAAGAAACTGGAGCTCGCAAAACAATCCCTTGATGCGGGAAAGACGCATATCATAAAATGCTATGCCAAGAAGGAGATTATGGAGGTGAGTGAAAATTTGCAATTATTTGAGTATCCACCTAATTGTGAAAACCGAAGAGCTTGGACGTCATTTTATCAACGCATCACTCAGGAGTAGACATACCATGCGATCCGATAGAGCCTTGGCCATGCCAAAACTGGGGTTGATTTCTAAATGGATCATATCACAATATAACAATATATAGACTGCGAAAATGCTTAGCATAGTCTCGGAGTAATAACCACTACTTTAGCAATATATCACTTGTCTAAGCAGCGTAGTTTAGGCCAACGAGATAATATAGAACCACAGTATTATTGTGGTAGGCGCATGTCATGTGTTACGTGTTGTTAGTTGGGTGGTTAGTTAACGTTATAAATCCACGTACTCTCTTGCTCCTGCGTAAAGAGTTCCTTCAGTTCCCACGACCTCCTGCAGTCCATAATGCCTACGCGCACTAACGCCATCTAGAAACAATTTATTATAGGTTACACAACCCGTAATAACGTAAATTCCTGCCGGCCTCAAACCCCCTTCTAGTCATCGTATCGCGACGCCTCCGATTTTTGTGCTCCCATATTCCGTATTAACAGTCAAATGTCGATCGAGTACAGTGGGGTGGGTACGTGCCGTAGTCTAACTTGTAGCCTCCGGGGGAGAGAGTGTAGGAGGATACACTTGAGATGGTTAATAAGACCCTAAGTCCAGAGAAGGGGTCACTTGTGGCAGAAATAGTTGCTTACTGTTATTTTCGCTTTGATTTGGTATATATCTTTATCGATCAGATGCTCAATGTAATTTTTGGTTTTATATCGAGGACAACATTTATTTGCACTTGCGGAGTGGCTGCCGGCGGTCAGGCGGCAGTGGCTACCTGGTTTGACGCGGCAGTGGCCCGTGCACACATGTACGTCATAACGGTTATCGGCTAGTAGTTAAACAGAACGACATCCCCTTCCTGCCACACACATTTGTCTCCTTCAGTGGCGCTGATGGTGCCATCACAAACAAATGGAAGTTTCTGAGGCAGTTTACCGTACCAATTGAGTTTGAGTAACGTGATATCTATAACACAAACGACAGCAAGAGAGCACAACCATCGTGCAACAGATTCTGGGTCGGAAGTCCGTGGGCACGAATGCGGCATAACCGGCACTAAGAAAATTACCTTCACCGGGAGTTTATGAATTCTTTGAATCATAGATCTGATCTCGATGCCACTCAGCAACCACACAGGCAAACCTCGCGACTTGTGAGAAAGTTTGGAATACAAGTGTTTATAATTCCTGGCGAAAAAGATAGCTCCAATCCACATGCACTGCCATGCCGAGCATCCTAATGATGAACCGTGAACCGACCGACCCGAACATTTTCTCCCCCTCCTCGCTCCACCTCTCGCCCTTCGGCGTCCATGCTCTCTACCTTGCATAGTTCCACTTTCTTCTGCCCTGCCCTTACCCTTGCCCTTGCCCTTGCCCTTGTTAGTAGTGGCGAGTTCTTTCGGGTAGAGCTAGAGCCCAAGGAAGAACCACCTTTTTCTTCTGCATGTATCAAGGCAGCTACCCTCCACTCCACCTTGCGGTCATTTTCCCGGATTCTATCTTCGCCCCCAGCAGCAGTAGCGCCATACTGAGCTGTTTGGAGAGGATAAGGAGGACCATCTGAGCCTTGCGTCGAGCTATTTGTCGGTGGCTTGAGCAGCAGCGGCGGGGTCTCTGAAGGGGTGATAACTTAGAACGCGACCATGGTCGATTCTCGATCTAGTCGACACCTGTACCTCCTGGGGAGGCCGCGGAATACGATAATTATATGAGTTACAAGTTACGGTGGCGGCTTCGCCGCCCTTTGGAGGTACCCAGATAGATCATCTCCAGCTCAACTCCCAGGTATACCTTACCCCTGGCATTCAAGTGCTTGGAGGGTACCAAAAGTTGGGCACACTTCCAGATATCATCAGCAAAAGTGCAAATCAACTATAGACTGCACTACGTGCACACATGCACCTGTGCAGCTCATAGCAAGCTTCCCGTGAACCCTTGTGTGACTCACACCTTATAGTCATGTATAGTCGATTCATGGAGATGTGCGTTTGGGCCTATAGAACCATATACGGCTAGAGGCTGGGGATAGATCTATTCTAGTCTTCACTGTGTTATACACTATCGCTGAGAGTCCACTTGAGAGCCTGTTTCAGAGCCTGCTTGCGAGCCTGCTTGAAAGCCTTCTTGAGAGAGCATCGCATTGGGAGGAGTAGAGTTTTCCATGGGAAGCTTTGGCCCATGGAAAACTCTGAGTTACTGGAAGCTTTGGCTATCAGGCTCTAAGTCTGTTGATGCTTTGACTTTGACATTGATGTAGCCAACCTACTTGACTAAGTGCTTTCAGTACCATCACCATCACCATCATCACCATCACCATCATCACCATCACCATCATCACCATCACCATCATCACCATCACCATCATCACCATCACCATCATC
>Ga0307514_10001265_pt1 | contig 33064 bp, 39 predicted proteins | sample 16_EM_MG_FD_203088 | JGI IMG/M metagenome (GOLD analysis project Ga0307514, IMG submission 203088) | Populus trichocarpa ectomycorrhiza microbial communities from riparian zone in the Pacific Northwest, United States - 16_EM | ecosystem: Host-associated > Plants > Roots > Unclassified | place... | reverse complement strand
GCACTGCCTTCATTCTTGGTTATCTAATTTTTGCAGCCCTTGTTCCTCGAGCTCTGCTTGCAACTCGAGGACGCGATGACCTCGCTATTGCACTATCGGCTTGCGTCGTCGGGGGATCTCTCTCTTCTCTTTCTCACTCTTCTTACTGTTGTCAATTGGCAGCATCTGGAGCTTGGGAAACGGAACGGATGTCTTTACAAAGTTTGCAGTGCTGGTTACAAGAAAATGTACAAAAGTCATTGATAAGTGACGCGTTCTTCAAAGTCCTCCCAATCCGCATCTCGATCATCCAAATTCATGCTCTCACTGTCCGGTATCGACACAGAATCCTGTTGAGATGCTGCTGATCCACTGGAACTGCCCTGCTGAATGACCAAATTTTCGAACGAGCTCCCCAGACCGAGATCAGATTCGCGGTCACCGGCAAGGCTGTTCGGCAGATCAAGCTTGTCCCAGTCCGAGCCTGAAAGGCCAGTACCCGACGACGTGGCGACGTTCGAGTCAGAGCCATCGACAACACTGCTGCTGGTCGTCGACTTTGCCGACCGAATGTACTCCTCGATGTTGGCCTTCAATGTCTCCGTGCTCGCCTTCCTCCCAAGGAACCTGTCTTCATCATCTCCGTCGTCTGTCATGATCTCCTCTTGTTCCCTCTGCTGTCTGTCGAATAGCCGATCCCAGAGGGTTCTGGGAGTAGAAGTGTGCATCGCCCAACCCCTCCAATCCAGATCTACCATGCCCATGTACGTCACGTCTTTGTAAACCGCGTCCGGGCCAATCTGGGCCTTGCGTCTGGTCCCCTCGTGTGAGAAGCAGACGTGGGAGAAGAGCTTCATGAGGGGAATTTTGCGTGTTCCCTCGAGGAGTGCGGTATGGATTCGATGGAAACCTACTTCCTCGAACGCCCAGTCTAGCAATAACTTGATAACCTGGACGTCGAAGGTCTCGGCTTGCCACGCATCCGTGATATAGACGCCGACGGTGGCCTCGCCTGGTTCTGTCGATTTCAGATAGGCTACCCCGGCTTGTTGGACGCGTGGGACGGAGACAAGGTTGTCTACAATAGATTGGAGCTTGTCAGTGGCAGCAGGCTGTGGGGGTGACCGAACCACATGCCGTCTATTAGTTTTTGATCCTCCTCCAAGGATCTTATCTCCCCCTTCGCCTGACCCTGCTCCGCGTCCCACTTTTCGAGGGCACCTTTGCGCTCAAAGTAACCGTCGGTGACGACGATAACGCCAAAGAGCTCGCAACTTTCGATGAATGCGTGGACGTCCGGATATCTGGTGTCAGCCAGACTGGCGTACATTTTCTGCATTTCGAGCCACGCCTGGCTGAGAAGATTCCGCTCGCGTCCTAGGATTTCGATGTTGCATTCTAGGACGACGTCGTCTGCTCTGAGGGCCATGGTTGGATGAAAGTGTGGCTAAGAGGAAAACGAGCGCACGCCACGATGCACAGTGATATTAGGGTCCATCCACCGATTATGTTTCTACTTTATACCATTGAAAACCTGCCATGCCTGCCTGATCCGCCAAAGCGCCCGATCACATGGACACCTCATCTTCACCAGAAATCTTAAAGCTCGGGTCGCAAATCCAAGCCTTGACCGACCTTTCGACACGTCTGCAACAGCTCAGGAACGTCCCAGCATGGCTTTACAAGTCCCCCAATTCAATGATGCCCATGGAACCCATCCGGGAACAATTCGAAAATCTGAGACAACTCGGCAGCAACCTCACTTCTGAAGTCGTTCAGGAGGCTTTGAAAGCCGCGAGAGAAAGCGAAGAGAAAGACAAGTCCGAACTCACTCTCAAGTACAGGACGGATACCAACAAAGCAAAGTATGTGATCAACCAGAGCCGTGCACGGACAGGCCATTCAACCGCGGCGTCCAGGTTACGAACACCATCCCCTGACTCGCCGAGATATTATGAATCGTCCCTAACAAAAGTATCTGTCCCGTTCCCAACGCTGGTGGGAGATTCGATACCGTTGACCCTGGTTCGTCTCCCCGAGTACATTCGCAACTTCAACAAGACTTCTGCCCCTTCAAAACTGAATATTTGGGTCCCTACCCGGGCAGAGATGGGCAAGCTGCAGAACCCGACAACTGTCCGATTGGTCCTTCCCGATATCCTTGTCGCCTACTGTGTCTTGTCTATCCCTACGAGTAGGAGTGGGCTCTCGGTCGAAACGGTGACCGTGTCCGGACCGAGGGAACAGGTACCAAACATACATCCCTAGGGCGCGACGCTTATTACCAAATCTGATAGTTCTTTCCCCAGACCAAGCCACACTCACAGTCCGAGTACGCCGTCTATCAAAAGGTATCCCAACAGATCGTCAAGATGGTCCAGACATATCCACAGGTGTCGTTCCAGCAACTGATGGTGAGGACCGTGCCAACGCATTTCATTTTCTCCCACTGATTTCGCCATGACCGTCTCTAGAGCCTCTTGTTGTCATACGAGAACCTCTTCGTCACGAGTTGTTCACTTTGCTCGCGGATATTATCGTTGGAGGCGCACATCCCACCCGTTGCGCGAGTGTGGGTAGAGGGTGAGGGAGGAGGGGGAAGGTGGGATTCTCGGCACGTTACTTGTCTCCAGGCATAGGATACCCTTGAGATCATTATAAGTATTGGAGTCGCCCACAGACCTGTGTATCCGTTTCAACGAGATCAAGCTACCGCCCACCCGGGACGCTCAATCACCGATGTATGGCTTTTTGAGACTGCTCGGATGAGGTTGGCTCCAACTCCCACCCAGCTCCTCGAGTAGCTCTCCCGTTCTCCACGACCGAGTTTGGAGGTGGCAGGCTCCCCTCAACTCTTCACGACTCCCCACGTGTTCTCTGGTAGACGGCACAACCGCTCTGCAATGTTTTTCGACGCTCCCTCCAGAGGGGACCTCTTTCTCGATATTTCTACGGACGGAAAAATGCCGACTGTCGCCACATATTCGACCAAGGAGTCTGTCGGTGTATCCCTCCTTATCGCGACTTCGTGTCTCTCCCTCGTCGCTGTCTTGGGTCTTTTGGTTCTTATGGGGGTTGGCATCCTTTTTTTCTACGAGGATTGGCGTTCGTCCTAATGAAACGTGCTTTTTCCTTCCGCTACAGGTTTCTGCCTGGTCCAACAGGACCTCTGAGAACAAAAACTATTTCTTCCGGACGAACGTCGCCGTATACTTCATCTGTCTCTTGGCTGTCGATCTCATTCAAGGCAAGAGTCTTCTTCGATCATATCCTTAACTCCCCCTGACGTATACACCCTCCTGTAGCCCTTGCATCTATCATGAATGCGAGATGGGTTCAATTGGGTGGCGTTCACCACGGCCAATTCTGTACTGCGCAAGGTACGACCACGTGATGTTGGTGGGGCGGTGATGACGGTTTCTGATCAAGTATACTGCACGACCTGTACAGGTGTCCTAAAACACATTTCTGACGTCGGGGCCGCTATATGGTGAGCCCGTCTCTTTCGCCTCTAATACCAGTGTACCTGATCGCCCTCAGGTCTTTTGTATGTCGATCTGCGCCCATTCATTCCGACAAGGGGGGAGAGACTCAATGCTTGTATAGGTGATTTCCGCCCAGACTTTCTGTCTGTTGTTCTACCAACTTCAATCCCCTCGTTGGGTGGGGTGGGTTGTACTCGTGTTCGCCAATGGTCTCATTGCCATATTCGCCTTCCTTGGTCCAACCATTTACAAGGCCAAGACCAAGGGTGACTTTTGTGGGTGCCGACGTTTCTCTCTCTCTCTCTCTCCTACCCGTGGTTCTGAACTGTGGCACCAACAGATGGCATCTCTGGGTACTGGTGTTGGATCACCCCCGAGTATCACCTGGCTCGTGTGGCCTTGGACTACATGATCGTATGTCGGCCGGTTTACCTCCTCACCAATGAGTCTCTCACAATTCGCAGTTGTTCCTCTCTTCTGTCCTCAGTTTCATCCTTTATACCTTGGTCTTCTTCCGTTTAAGAGGGAATATCGTCGTTACCGGTTGGCATGTACGCTTCCGAATGCTCGAAAAGGACGAGTCGGGCTGGAGGGGGCGCGAACATGCCGACTCGCGTGCTCTCACCATTGGCAAACAGATGATCTTGTATCCAGTACGTGATTCGACTTGCGTCAAACTCACGACATGAGAAATTTCATCTCCATGAAACAGGTCGCGTATACCATTCTTTTCCTCCCTATCGCCGTCCTGCGAATGTGTGAATGGACTGGTCACCCCGCTTCGTTTGCCGTCACGATGTTCTGGTAGGCAACCACGTCAACGTTTCTGGCACAAGTGTCGTTTCGCTTACCCCCTTTTTATTGACCAGTGATTCCATCTTCCTTCTGGGCGGGGTTGTCAACGTCGTATTGTTCTGCACCATCAGAAGGGTTATCCCAATCAGAGAGGTCGCGACGGCACTTTTCACTGGCAAGGTCTTCCGTGCCCAAGAGAAATCATCCACAGAGACCACTTGGTGCATCGGGTCCTTAGAAACTGGAGAGAAGCGCGCCCCCACTAATCGTTCGCTGCCGACCACTAATGATTACTTCGTCCTTCGTCAACCCAAGTTCGACATCGTCACCCCTCCTCCTGCTGTACTCCCCGATCAAACCCCGACGCCGGTGACCGTGAAAATCCCTCAACTGACCCCTACAATCAGGACAGAGGACGTCGCCCACGCGGACTCTCCCCAGCCCCCCATCCACAGAACAAGGCCAATCCCGAGGAAACCGTTACCGAGGGAACCTTCCATCTACAGCGATGACGGTGAAGGATCTTCTTTCTCCCGTAATGGATCAGTCAGGAGGCTCCCCCCTATCCCTCGCGGTCCTCGACCTCTCCCGTCCGTCGTGGAGAAACCGGAGACTCCGCCCCCTCTGCATCACCGAGCCATGACCTGCAGCAGGCAGAACTCTGTCGCAAGCTCTCACAGCCATTCGGCATCCCTCAATTCAGTGGCTTCAGACACGTCCTCGATGTCCGGGTCGACTCTATTTGGATCCACGGATGGAGACAGTCTCAAAGGCGGCGACTTCCCAAATCACAAGTGAGACACTTGAAGGACGTTTATTGTACGGCTGTGCTCGCGTTGATTCATTGCTGTCCCCGTGTTGTCATCTGTATCGCCGTTCTACCATTGTTACAGTACCTGAGTGTTCAAGTTGATTACTTAAATTTAAGATGAAGAGCCGGCTTTCATCAGAATCCCCTATACGGTACGAAACGCTATGAAAAACCAAAGAGTGCTCTAAAAGGGTTCATACAAGGGGAACCTACGGACGAAATACTGATTATAAGGCTACAGCGGGTTATGTACATACAACCAAAGAGAAAGACCATACATAGAGTAAACAAGCCGGACAACATCCAAATATGCAAGCGGTAAATATAATGTAAACAGGAAAAAAAGGGAGGGCAGAGAAGGTTCATGTTGGCGGCCATGGCATATCCGTCCGCGAGTGCGTGGTTCTCCAGTACTCCTGTATCTGTCTTTGCCAATCTGACATTTGGAGCGTGATATTTCCAGCGAACTCTGATAAGACACCTGTCCATCCTGCCCTCGCCCACGTATCAGGAATGTGATAGATGGACCAAGGGGGCGTTACGTTCTCAAGAGATTGGATGAACCTTTCTGGGTGCGTAACGTGAAGGTCCAAGTCCGGAAACAGCGGTTCGTAATACGTGGTCAAAAAGAGCTCTCGTGATCGCACGTGGCTCAGCCTGCACAATGACGGGAGATTAATTCACCATTCGCATGCCCTCAAGTGTTGGGATGTCACATACCGTAACATGTACAGAATGAACAGAATCTGTGCAACCGCCACGAAACCGATCACCATCCCACTGGTGCGGGAGCGAGGGAAAGAGCGGTCCGACGTCCCGGAGGGCTGCGTGAGTCAGTTAGGAACCTTGGCAATGGTGATAACATCAGAGGAGACTTACCAAGGAAATACTCTTACGCATGCTAGCGCGGAGAGACCCGTATTTCGCTTTCCAATCCTCTTCCCCTGACTGAACGCCGTGTATCGTCTGCTTGATTTTCTCCCTCCTTTCATGCGCCTTGGCCGATGTCTCGTTCAGCTCGTTGAGCCTTGCCTCATCACTTTCGTCATCGGACGAAGATGACGCATCGACGTCATCCATCTCCTTCGCGAGGCTCGAGATTGACTCCCTCATTTTCGCGAGTGACTGCGCTCTCGGCAGTTCCTCCTCAACCGCGTCTGGTTTAACCGCATCTCCGTTCTGCTTAATCTCTCTTCCCATCGCATCCACAATCCGTACGGATGGTTTTCGACTGATTGAGGCATCTTGCGATGGGGGCGTCATCGGCGAAACGTCGTTTGTTTCCCTACTAGAACTCTCCTCTACGACCTCTCGGCCAAACGCGTCGACCACCCTCACACTGGGCGGAGTTCTAGGGGGTGCAGAGGCCGGTCTGAGAACTGGTGTTCGAATTCCATCATCGTCCGCCTCTGATGTATCGGAGGAAGAGAAGGATGAGAAAACGGAGCGAGGTTCGTCGTATCCAATTTCATTGGTCCTACTAGATACGCTTGTCGCGGGCTGTGTGTGACCATCGTCAGGCGGATGGACCATTTCGATAGACTCCAGAGATATGTCTTGTTGGCCCGGAGAGGAGGTCGCCTCACTCTCAGACGTCACGTCAAACCGGACCTTTAACCCACTCTTTCTAACACTTCCGAATCCGGGCGTGCCATTCCATGCACCAGGCGGCGCAGGTGTCTGTAACGGGAAGGTGTTTCCCCTCTGGATAGGGAGCGGTGTGGACACCATGTCACTCGTATTCGACGGGAGGGTGTTTGACCGTGCACGTCCTGAACGCAAAGTGGGAGCAGGAGTTTGCATCCAACCCCCAGGAGGCTTGGGGGTGTTCATCATCGTCAAATTGCTCGACATGACCGGAGTGGATTGTTCTGACCCGTCGGAAGATGGTAAATCAGGAAGGTCAGGGATGTCAGGGATGTTTGTGGGAAACAAGGGCGTTTTGAGCGTCATCTTCGACGTGCTGGATGTGTCCCGAGGTGGTGTCACGAGTGAGAGGGCTGGCTCAATGATGATTGGCGGGGAGTCGGCGACTGGAGAACCCTTCTTTGGAGAACCTTTAGGTGGCGATCCTCCGTTGGTCAACGGTAACGAAGCTTCGTGTAATGGTGATAGCTCATTAAAGCCAGAAACAAGGGGAGAAGGTTCTAGAGGCAATGGTCCAGGACGGGGCGTGCTGCTCATGGGTGAATCCGTGGGTGACTCCTCATCGCTCTCTAGATGATTGTGTTAGTATTGAATTTGAAGTTATGGTTTCAAAAGTGGTCACATACTGTGGAGGGCGTCCTCGGGAGCCAAGTTGCGAGAGGACAGTGAGGTTTGAACACTGACCCGAGGGGGGATCGCACCGTTCGCCTGGTGGAATTCAGTGAAGGACCGTCGGTGACGAGTAGTGCTAGCTTCCTTGGGCTCCGAAATGTCATAAAGATTCACCGCACGAGTGGATGTGCGGACGGGAATGCGACTGTCTAGCGGAGGTCGTACTGGGGAGGTAGGGGGCTGAGCAAAGTCACGGTTATCCTGAGGTTCCGGTTCGGATTCTGTATCTAACACGATTGCGGCGGGGAATTTCCACCCCAAGCTAAAGTCGGGTTGTTTCGGAGGCGAAGTTTGTGGCTTGGATTTTGAGGAGGTGGAGGGTCGCGGTGGTGTACTCGGAGAGATCAGAATGTCAGGTTGGGAGAGCGACAGTTGCGATTCCTTAGGAGGCGACTTTGGTGGTGATTTGGTGGGAATCGGCGTTATGTGGCTCAGTGAGCTGCGACCCAGCCTGGGCCGAACCTTGAGGGGGTCCGAGGGAGGGCTTGGAGTGTTCTTGAGGCTCTGTGTCCTCTGCCGAACGGGCGTTTGCTTGGGTAATCCTTGCTGAAGCGGCGAGGAAGGAGAACTTGGACGCAGCGATCCAATGGAGCTACGCTTCGACCAGTTCGGGCGGGAGGAGTTCCAATTCCTCTCACGCTCGTGTTCGACTTCTTCCTCAACGGAAGCTTTACTGCTGTGTGAGAGCGCCGGGGATGCTGCTCGCGAGGAGGAGGAAGAGGTCATTGAATTATATCGCGACCGAGACCCCAAGGTAGGGCGAGTTGGGTGACTGAGAGTACGGTGACGTTCGGAAACATTGGAAGGCGTAGGCGACGGAGAGCCACGGCTACCATCCCAATTTGGACGAGGTGAGTTCCAATTGCGTTCCCGGAGGTGTTCAGTCCCACGATCGCGTTCCTGGTCAAAACTCACAATTGAACTGGCGGGGGAGTGTGGAGTTAACGAGTTTCTCGACGACGATCGACGGTGATGTAGCTCCAAGTTTCTGGCAGTGAGGGAATGAGGAGAATCCCTAGCGGGGCCTGACCCAGGCGTGCTCAATTTATGAACACGCTCATGAACGTGAGCGGGAGACCGGTTCGGAGTAGTTGGCGGTTTATTCCACTCGCGTTCACGGGCCTTCAACTTCCCCTTCTCAGCATCTTTAACCATTGATTGATCTTAAGGCAAGGTGAGTGAATCGAAATGTTAAGAAACAGAAGGCTCACAATCAGCTTCAGAAATCACGGAGTTGGGCTTGGAAGAAGTTGACGCGACAGGTAGATTAGAAAGTCCGGACCACTGGGGAAGTTTGCTTGGTCTGGAAGGTCCAGGGGATCCACCAGTAGATCCCAATGGCTGGAGTTCCGAAAGTCCGGCAACGGTCGACTTCTTGATGGTCGTTTGAGTCTTGGACAGATTCGCAGACGTTTCGGGAGTAGCGAGTACTAGCAATGATATACATGAGCAGGATTCTGATAAAGCAATAAATGGTTTACGGACACTTCCTAGTGCTTGGCTGTGGATCGCCAGAGCCATTGGGTAACTTTAAGGCAGCGGACGATCGTGAGGGTGGAGGGGGGATGCCTTCGGATTCAAAACTGTCCATGTCTTTCATTGCATTCTGCATTTCAGAGTCTTGTTCCAGGAGATCTGTGACCGGGTTCAGTATGGGGTCAGATTGAAAAGAGGGTACCCACTCGTGTCGTTCTCAAGCCGAGATGGGAATCGCAGTGAGTGGCCGTTCGTCTGGGAGCTCGTAGAGGCGGATGGGTCATTACGGCGGGGGAGAGGCATGAAGTCGTGGCTGGATTCTTTCGATCGTGATTCTACGGGGCGGGGTGGGGATAGGCGATTCAGGCACGAAAATTTGGACTCACGATTGGTGAGAGAAGGGATATCCTTGATATCTACGTCAAAATCAGAATTTTCCAGCCGTTGACGGAGGGTGTTATATCTGTCGGCGCGGATCGACTGGTTGGACACTGTGATCGTTCGTCGTCATTCGGCAGAAGGGGGCAACTGAAAATTGCGACGTACTGGAAGCCTTCTCCAGTTCTTCATCACTCATGCTCTTCCTCTGCTTAGACTTTCCACGTTCATAATTTACCCGAGTGATTCGTGGGCTCGCCGAATCCACCTCGCTGAGATCGATGCTGTTCCTGCGTACGACGCGAGGTTTTTGTGGTGTGTCATCTCTAAGAGCACGGGTAAACAGTTGTCTGAGAGACTCTTGATGAGATGCAGAGGTGGAATTCCCATGCGGTGGATCAAAATCCGAATCCGGTTCCGGGAGGGTAGGGTCGTGTTGCCTGGATATCGACCAGTCGTTTGTAGATTTTGATAGGAGCGCTCTGAGCCTTGCGGCAGGGGTATCGAGGGGTGTCGCCATGGAGAAATTGGGAGCAGGGGGGAAGGTCGGAGGTGCAGCAACACGAGGGGTCAATTGGGTATCATCGGAGGGTTGTGAAGATGGGCCAGGTATTGGGGAGGGTTCGCTAGGGTTGGAGATGTTCCTGCGGTTGAGACGCAATCTAGGAAAGACCGGGGGATTGGCAGACGTCAACGACGATGAGCCGGGGATGGGACCGTTGCCGACGCCGCCACCATCCATTTCGTGTGTGGTGAAGGGGGGATGGGGGGGAGGAAAGAGATCACGTGTAAGCGAGTGATCCACGTGCTCGACGCGTTGTCACAAGCGACGGGGTTATGCGTGATATGCCTTAAATGGAAAAGAGAGGCTTACCTAAGATGGACATAAGATATGTAACTACAAAAGGAATGTGATCCGGATGACCCGCTAGCTGACGCCTATATGGGGTGAAGTTCAATTAAACGAAATTCGGTCAGTAAGCCTTTGTGTCAAGGCACCTCTCCTCTCTCTCCCATCTCTGTCGTAGAGGACGTCGGCAACGAGGACAGAGCCCCAGCGACGGTCCCAACCAGACACTCTACAGCGTTCACACCCCCTCATGCTATTTATCTCCCCTCTCTAGCCGGAACAGAATGGGGAATTGTTGTTCACAACAAACCGACCAGGAGAAGGAGGCCGCCCAACGCTCTGCGCAGATAGACCGTCAGATTGAGCTGGACGGCAAGAAACTGAAGAAGGAATGCAAGATTCTGCTTCTAGGTGCCTCCCCATTCTCCCTCTATTTTCCGGCTGCCTTACCATGGCAACTTAGGCTCTAGTGAATCCGGCAAGTCCACGATTGTCAAGCAGATGCGCATCATCCATCAAGACGGTTTCTCTTACGACGCCAGGGTGACATTTCGCGACGCCATATACTCCAACCTCCTCGAGAGTGCACAGGCGGTTGCCACCGCAATGCACAAGTTTAAGATTGAGCCTGCCGATCCCCCCAATGTTGTGAGTTCTTCCTCGGATATCGACTTCCTCGTATTGTTTCCAACCCTACGCCATGTAGGAAACATTGACACGAGTGCTGGAATACGATCTCGATGCCGAATTGCAGTCCCACACGTCTTCATCTCCCTTTGTCTTCCCGAGCCAACTTGCCGACGCTATATTCCGTCTCTGGAAAGACCACGCAGTGCCAGAATTTATTGACAATTATGGGTCACAGTTTTACCTGATGGACAGCGCACCTTAGTGAGCACGAAACTATGGCAGCCGCTAAGCGACTTCTCATCACACCCCTCCAGTTTCTTCACCGAAGCACGACGGATAGCTTCTGGCGACTATGTTCCTACCGAAATGGATATCCTGCGGTGCAGAGAGCGAAGTACGGGCATTGTCGAGACGAGATTTAATGTTCCGCCACTATCGTGAGTTGACTGCACGAGGTTTACGGCTGGCAAGCTGCTTACCATCATCAGAATACACCTGTTTGATGTCGGCGGTCAACGATCCGAGCGCAAGAAATGGATACATTGTTTTGAAAGCGTCACCAGCATCATCTTCTGTACCGCACTGAGCGAGTATGATCAAGTTTTGATCGAAGCAAAGAACCAGGTACCGTCGGGTCCATGCGTCCTTTCGTACCTCAATCTCACATGACGGGTGCGCCTTTCAGAATCGGATGGCAGAATCTCTCGTGCTCTTCGATTCGGTAATCAATTCGCGGTGGTTTCTCAGGACGTCTATTATTCTGTTCCTGAATAAGATCGACATCTTCCGACACAAGCTGCGCAAGGTGAGTGTCTGGCGTCGCCTCGAATCCGTTTTCGGTGAATAAACTATGTTGAAGGTACCGCTGGAACGATACTTCCAGGAGTACACGGGTGGGCCGAATGTAAATAAGGCGACAAAGTACATTTTGTGGCGGTTCATGCAAGCGAATCGGGCAAAGCTCAGCGTGTATCCGCAGTAAGTGCCTCTCTCGGTGCCTGGTCGGAAAATCTTATCGTGTATTACAGTATCACGCAAGCGACGGATACGTCCAACATTCGACTCGTCTTCACTGCCGTCGCCAACACAATAGTCAAAAATTCGCTCGAAGACACAGGGATTTTATAGCCCCACCCTCGCTCAGACATCCTACACTCACCACGCGCTTTCGTCCTTTGCTTTCATGCTTGCTCTGTTGGTTTCAGCGGTCCGTCCGTTTTTCTCTAACATTTTTTGCTGTGAAACTTGACTTTTTGGTGTTGAACCTCGACAGTTATACCTTGAACGATTGTATCCATATGTCACCCCCTCACCGGAACCTTTCCCATCATCGCAGGACCTGGTATTTTTTCTTGTTTTGTTCTATAGTTCCTTTCTTTTTGCACCTGGGAGAGACTTGCCTCCTGTCTCTTCGCCGTTTATGATTATGGCTACCCATCGCAGTGCTTTTTGCCTGACCGCTTGGCGTCTATTCGCATTCCTTATTTCAACCCGCTCACCTCGGAATTCAATATTCATCCCTAACCTATCTACCTTGTCTGGCAGACTGTAGAGAAGACTCTTGCACGTAAAACCCGCATCATCCGCCCACAGTCGATTCCTCTCCCCTCGTTTTATCACCGTCGCCCCCTTACCTCCTCCACTGCGCTTGACTTGACCTTTTATCAGCGTCATCTATGTACACCGATCGTTGTCGATTCCCCTACTTCTGTACGGACTATAATGAGTAGTAGTAAAGCCTCCCTAGATGGATACTTTGTTGCCCACACATGTCCAAACCCACGGTCCCCGCGCGTGCGGTGAGAGGTGGGTGGAGCTTATCTGGTTGTGCAACCCTACCGGATCACAGATATATGATGAAAGACTCACGGGATGTGATGGTAATTCATTTGAGATGGTGCACGGCGTGGGACCTGTAATTATCGATATCTATCTACGTACTTGTTGCATCATGTGTGCCTGGCTTAGAGTTACATACATAAGGAAACCTGACGCAGTTGTGGTGCTATATCGATGTCCACGTCTTCGACACCAGGGGACATGTACATAATTCAAAGCAATAAATTAATAACCCTCGGCCCTTGGATCTCCGAGAACCGAGGAACTGGAGAGCGCGTCAACGAAGATTGACCACTCTATCAAAGATTGTTGTGCGCACGTACGCCGAAGCGGAGGTGAGACGAGGCTGGTCTCGAGCTTCAAAGCTTCAAGCTTCAACTGAATATTACATCACTGGTCTTGCAACCCCTCACTCAATGCCCTTTCACCCTCGGCCGTCAGCAGCGTACAAATTTGGAATCATCGGGTCCGAGATGTCAAAATCTCCCTCAGGTTCGATCCGGACGTCACGTCATGATGCATCAACGCCGACCCCGACCCCATCCCCATTCTCGCAAACTCCGAAGTGGCGCGGGATATGTGGACGTGGGAGAGAGACTGGTTTTTTTCTCATAGATCCGCGTCTACAGTGCTCACTAGCGGAATTCGGTAAACATCCGCTTCGCATTCGACGTCGGAAGGGGGAAGCGGACGGGGCTTTTATACCCGTTTTTACTGTATTGAATCTAGGAACGGACGTCGGGATGACATCTTGGGGTGAGAAGAACTGGTCGGATCATTGTACTGGAGAGAGTGACCGGGAGCGTGGAATAAGTAATCAGGAAATCAGGATCACGACAGGTTGGGTCGCGTATACATAGTGAATCCGTGCGGAACGCACAACCGAACCTCGGAGATTCAATCACTCGACCGTTTTGGATCTGAGCGACGCAGAAAATACGACGGTCCTCGGTTTGTCAAACATCCAAGATTCGAGAACCAATCCCTATCGAGGTTCGTTTTGTAGAAGATGAAGAGAGAAATTTGAAGGATAAATGAGCGAAGGCGACAATACGCACGGATTCCGCGTGCTGAGTACAAAAACCCCGAAGCTCGAAGCTCGAAGCTTGAGTACTTCCCGTCGAGGATGTGTTTCACCGTGCGGACGATCTCAGAGAACGCCAGCAAAAGTCACTCCTGTATCACACACAATGGGCCAAAGGGAACGACCACCACGAAGCCAGAGTCCACGTCAGTCAAGGAAACACCCGAACCAAACACGAGAAACTGTTTCGACTTTCATATTTAGCACTTTAATCAATGTCCAGAAAAGGATTGGAAGGGGTTCTGGACGGTGAGGGAAACACGTGGAAAATGATTAATGCGTACCCGTTGGACGTGCGACGTGGAAGGTTTGTCGGGGCGGGGCCCCCCATTTTGGTGCAGTGACCGTGAAATCGCAGACAGGACAAGTGAGATCGGGCAGGCAGGTTCCCAGTCGAGGCTGTTAGAGGCTTTTGCTTGAGGTGAGGAATGGAGGGTGTATGCAATCTCGCGCTAGATTAGTCTTACGAGACCGCCCGTGGCAGAAACCCCTCACTCAAAAGTAAAAGACCACTCCCAGAGACGTCTGACACACCTACGTCGCACAGCGACTATATGTGATGTATGAGCCGTGAAAGAGTGCAAATGGTGGTTAACTGACACAGATCCCCTTCCCTCGGTCGTCTGTAGCCCCCCCCCCCGACAACTTGGCGCGTGCCAGTTTGGAAAGATAAAGTTTTGCGCAGCGGAGTCGGACCGCTTCGAGGTTCCAGATCTGAATGTGAAAAGGTAAATCTGTGGGCCAAGCGCACGAGATGATGCCCAGATCGAAGGTCGATCCTTTTTTGAAAAGCAGATCTGGTGATCGGGACCCGTCCAATATCTACATCATCCTCTTTTGTGATAGATGGTGGCCGTAGCTTCTTCCTTACATAGAATAAGCACCCACGCGCAAGCTTGGGAGAACGTGCACCGCGTGGTTTGTTCATTGCGTTGGAAACGCACCTCCCTAGTCGTACACTCCAGTTAGGGAGCGACCGAATTATTGGGACCAAACGAGGAAACGCTACCTCCAGGAGGAACTCCGATTTCCTTATTGGCCACTGTCGCAACCCACGCTGACGTTCAAGGCGCGTTAACAACGGAGGTCCGAGGTTTACAACCCTGCTGGGCGCAATGGGCACCGACGGGGGACCGCCAGGTCACAGATTCCAAGACGATACCTCCGGAAACCACCACTCTCGCGCAGGTGGGATTCAGCCTGAGATCCACAAAAACTGTGCCAGAACTGCTGTGGCGGTCAACCGGTGCAACCGCAGCATTCAGTCATAATAGTATACCACCCATGCCCGATCACCTTTTGTCAGCCGCAGCAGTCGATGGCAAAGCGAGGAACACAGGTGGGGCCGCTGTCAAGTAAGATTTACGCGAAGCAGTTCAGAGTCCAAATGACGATGACGAACGTGTGTTTGCACCCATCATCCTCTGGTATGAATACAAGAGACAAGTGAAAGACACGTTTGAAATATCAACTCGTGACATCAACTCAAAAATCGCGGCGGTTTGGGAACCGACGGAGATCCACCGGGTCGTGTACAACAATATTCAGACATTCAACGCTGATTTTACAACAGCTCACATAGAGCATACAGGCAGGGAAGGAATGGCGGAATTTTACACCGGCGAGGGGGCTAGATGGGCAAGGGAGATAAAAGTGGAATGGAAAGGCGGATGATACCAAGCGAAGAAAATGGGATGAATGAATGGATGGATGGATGGATGGACGGATGGATGGGGATACATGGCTCACGAGTCCCAGACTATGCCAGAAACGCGGAGAAAAAGAGAAGTATCGATGGATAGGATGTAATGGGATGGAACAGGGATATGATAGAGATAGAAAATAATCAAGACCACGCGAAAACAGTGTGACCAGCAAAGAGAACACGTCGATGAGAGAGATGAAAAGGAGGGTGGTGAATCGATAGGTAGGGGTGGAAGGGAAGAGAAAGAGATGAGCAGAGATACACCTGATAAAGGGGAACAGTACAACTTGATGGACTTGGATGTCGTTTCGCGACGTTTGGGTCATTTATACGGCGCGCTCTAAATGTCTTGCGTAGATCATGGCGTTTCATGCGGCGGCCTTCTTAGCCCTGGCCCGAGACGTTGTTGGGGGACGTTTAAGAGTCTTGGTCACAGTCTTCTTGGCCCTGGCAGAGCGCCTTGGTGCAGGGGGGGGAGTAGACTCCAACGGGGACAAAGAAGACCTGGGAGAGACGATATCGACGTCCAACTTGTCATCAACTTGCTCAAACACCTTGGTTTCGGGCATCTCCTCGGAATCCACTGCGGTGTCCGCGGGAGAGTTCTCCCGACTCTCTCCCGCGTCAACACCTTCGGATCCGACGAGGGTGCCCCCACTGGCGCCGGAGGAAGTCATAGAGGAAGACCTTCGGCGGTGTTTCGTTGCCCGGGTGGGTGCGCTCAAGAGATCAGGGGGTGACGATGAGGACTCTGGCGAAGATACATGGTTGGTCGGTAGCACGTTGGGAGTAACATCAACATCCATGTCTACGGATGGCGAGAGGGTGGAATCAACTGGAGGGGAAGAATTGGACTCGGTGGTGTTGTCGGGAGAATCGGAGGCTTTGGTCTTGCGAGCACGCTTTGTGCGTCGCTTGGGTTTAGCCTCGCCAGCAGCTTGAGAAGAGTCTGGATCCATCTCCTTGGCTTTGCGCTTTCTAAGGATTCGGCCACCGGTGACGGGGTCATACAGATGAGGGTAATATCCGCGTTGGTGACCTTTGAGGGTATAAAGCGCGAACTCGGCGTCTATCCAACCCTCGAGTGTTTCGAGATACTTGGCCTCGCGAGTCTCTGTTAGATCAAGGTCAGAATGGGTGGCCACTGGGTGAGGAAAGAGGGTGAACGAACTGAGGAACTTGTCAATGAACTCTGCGGTGGAATTCATCATGTCGGGACGCCAAAAAGCGAGATGAGCAGGATAACTGGGATGGTGGTAGAGAGAAAGAGCAGCAACAGCGATCACCCATGAGGGATAATTGGAGGAGAGGGGAGTGGCCTCGTCTGGGGATATGGCAGACTCTGCGAGGAGTTGGACGACTTCCGAGCGCCGAGGGTGGTATACTGGGGTGGGCCTAGAGGGCATTGCTGCCAAACGAGCCAAAGGAGACTTGGTATATCCTTGGACGTAAGAACAGGAAGCAGGGAGAGGAGGAGCGGTTTCCTTTGCGGGTGGAAAACGTTGGGGCATGTCACACGCCTCTGCCAGGAGCTGGAGGGCGGGACTGTGGATGGAATCGTCTCGAGAGGAGGAGGTGGGATAGCGAACAGGTTGTGGAACATCTAGGTACCTGGTCTGGGTGGAGTAGGGGAGAGCGGGTGGCATGTATTGGGGATTGTGGATCTGCATGAGAGACGATTGGGCAGAGGGCAGATTTGAGAAAAAGAGGTGGATGTGTGTGTAGGAAGATCTTTGGGATAGGTTGGGATGTAGACGGAGAGTTAGAGAGGAGGGAGGGATGGAGGGTGGATGCAAGTTCAAGGGAGATGGAGGAAGGAGGTCAAGGACATAATGCCTAATAAAAAGGCGGACGGTCGATTTGAAGTGTGTGGCTCAGCGAGGTCGGCCATTGGTCTTTGGCGTCTCTTTTTCCTTTTTCGGTCAAAGATTTTGATCCCGTGCGAATCCTCCCGCCGCCGTGCCACTCCTCTCTGAATATCTTTCACGGTCAGATCTCTGGTGGCAGACCGAGGAGAGAAAAGATAATCTGCGTGGTCGAGGGTCTGCCCATGCTTTGGATTCACGGCCCGGACGCGGATGAATCGATGCACTGATCAGGTTCGAGTCTTGTCGGAACCAATGGGGCAATCACCGTTGGAAATTGAAAATCGATAATGAATCTATCTATCCACCTCATCCCCCTCTCCCTCACCTGAGCTTGGCCGGTAGCCCTCTACAACCCACTACACAGTACACAATACATATTGATACCCAGACCGTGTCTTGGTCAACCCCCCAGTCCAAACGTATTCCTTCTGCTACACACATCATGAGTACTACATGCGCCTCAACCACGCCTTCAACGGCATACATCCATACGAAACATCTTCAAGGGCAAATACTCGAAGCCTTAGTTCTGTTCCAATGTCTCAACTTATCCCAACTCCTACGAGTCCCGCCCATCCCGCCCATCCTCCGAGCCTACCCACGATGACGTAGATCACCGTCTCAGGTTCTCCTGATCCGCCTTTGACGGTCAACCCAACCGTGTCCGTCAACCGTCCTAACAGCTCTCCTACACGCTTTATCGTAGATCCCGCTGGTATATTCAACGGAAGCCTCGTCTCCGCTGATATCTCCAGTTTGCGAACCTAGCGGATCCCACCTCGTGTTAGTCCCGCGCTTTCAACCATTTCGGAGGAAGATACCTCTCTAGCCCAATGGGTCAACGATAACGCTTCAACTATCGCCTCTGAGTCCCTCGCCCCAGGTCCGATCTCCAAATCTCCCAACCACACTCCTACATCCCCATATTCGTCCGTTTCACTAGACTGTCCCGCGAGGATGCTTCCGCAGAACAGTTCCGCAGCCGCCTTGTTCGCCTCTGCGGTCAGCTCATCCACGTACTTGTCGACCTCGCCACTGGCAGGTTTTCCGAGGACCGCTTTTCTCGTTTCCGTTAGATTCAGCCGTTCTTCCGGCTGTAGACTTCGGAGGAGTGTGACGGTATTGTTGATGGCCAAGTCCATATTTGGTTATTTATTCACACGGGTGATTGTCTCTATATATCCCACCGTCGGGTTCCGACTCGGGTCGATTCCACTGTACATGCAGCCCCACAGACCCTTAGGATTCTATTGAATGGACCAGGAAAAGACGCGCCATTCCGTCGACCGCCGTCGCTTTTCTAGTCACAAACACCGCCTTGATTTAATGAGGTTCATCGCTTGAACCTAGGGATCATGTTTTGAGTGGATTCGTCCCCATACCACAAATTTGGAACACGTTGCCTACAAGCAGACACCGCCCATCCTACCCATCTGCTCGTGGCCAAAGCACTGCGAGGACAGCCAACGATATTTTTCGAGAAGCAGTAGCGTGTGTTCACCGAGTGCTCGAGTGCGCCCTACTCATGAAGAGACTATACTTCCACGAGTATCGACTCAATCACCAATCAACGGTTTTGAATGGGTGCGATAATAATCTGGCCAAAGTCCACTCCAATCGCTTTCTCTCCGAGTAACCGAGCCCGTTAGTTTGTTGATCCTAACGGAAACTGCCATTTAGACGGCCAACTTGACGCTCAAGGCCCTGCAGGAAGCGAGCGTACAAAGGACAGGAACCCATGAGGACCTTTCAAACAGTTGCAACTTCCTGTCAAATCAGGGTTGTATATCATACAGGTTGTGTGTGTGAGTGCAGTTAATGGCGAATACACTTCTCATCGAGGATGCTACCCGTCTGCCTCAATACTCACCAACTCTCTACCTTCTTCGACCATCTCTCCATTCTCGCATTCAAGCGCCTTAACGACACCATCAACTTCAGCTCTCAACACCGTTTCGGTCTTCATACTCTCCAGAACAACGACAGCCTGTCCCTTCTCGACCCTATCACCCACATTGACCTTGACCTCGACCACCAAACTCGGCATCGGCGCCTTCAGAGCTCCTTTACCCGCCCCCAATACGTCTCCACCGACGGATAACAGCCACTTCGGCGTCGGAAGAACCAATGTGGATTTCTGCCCGTCCAGGAAGACGTGTAATCGTTCCATCGTATTCGGAGAGGAGGATGCCGGGAGTGAGGGAGGTGGAGGCTGCGATACCACGGTCGTCCGTAGGCTCCTGCCACCCACGGAACTGGAAACCTCATTCTTGCAGACCAAATGCGCAGGGATCGAGGTGAATTCCGTGGTGTCATTCACAGTGATGTCGAAGATACCGGGAGAAGTGGACTTGACTCGGACGGTATACGTTTGGGAGGCGTCCTCGGTCTGTAGTGTGACCAATCTATCGTGAACGTCTCCGCCGAATCTGCGAGAAGCGAGGGAAGTCCAGGGTGAAGAAGACGGATTAGCGATGGGGTGGTCACGAAGGACAACGTAGAGAGCGGTCTGCGCGAGCGCTTCGGCTGTCGGTGAAGGAACTGGTGGGAAAAGCTCGTCGAAGTGTTTCTGATTGAGAAAATGAGACGCATTCTCGGTTGAAGAGAGATAAATACTTACGGGAATAAACCCGGTTTCTACGTCACCCCGAATGAAACCCTCATTCCCCGCAAGAGTTCTAAGGAACTCGACGTTTGTCGACAACCCGACGACCTTGTACTCGTCCAGTGCCTTCCGCAACACTCTTAGTGCCTCCGTCCTATCCCGACCATGCACGACCAGCTTGGCAATCATCGGGTCATAAAACACTCCAATCTGCGAGCCCTGTCCAAAACCCTGTTCCAACCGGACTGAAGGTTCGATGTCCCCGGATGAAGCCGATTTCACCATCAACGGTGGCGTGAACTTTGGCGCGCCCTCGACGGGTGCGGTGGCGGGTAGAGCGGGTGCGAATACGTGAGTGGGTGTCGGTGTTGAAAGGTAAAACAGGGGACCGGAATCAGGGAGGAAGTTGTTTCTGGGGTTCTCGGCGTAGATGCGAGCTTCGAAAGCGTGCCCTACGAGAGGGATCTCCCGTTGAGAGAGTGGTAGTCGGTTGCCAGCAGCGACCTGTAGTGGTCGTCAGCTCTTAGGTAGGGTTAATGGGTCAACCACCAAAAAGCCACACCTCTAACTGCCACTGTACCAGGTCAAGGCCAGTGATCATCTCGGTGACAGGGTGTTCGACCTGTAGACGTGTGTTCCTGAGACCGAATCCGGTCAACTCCAATAAACGGGTTCGGTACTCATCACTCACATTTCCATGAAATAAAACTTGTTGGTGTCGTTGTCAAAGATAAACTCCACCGTCCCTGCGCCAACGTACTTGACGGCTTTAGCCGCCTCGACGGCCTTCTCGCTCAAGTCCGCTCTCAACTCGGGCGAGAGGCCGGGAGCAGGTGCTTCCTCGATGATCTTCTGGTTCCGCCGTTGGACAGAACAGTCTCGCTCCCAAAGGCTAACGGCATTTCCGTGTTCGTCAGCAAAGATTTGGACTTCGACGTGCCGCGGGCGGGTAATGTATTTCTCAACGAGCACTGTGGCATTGCCAAACGACTTGGCAGATTCGCGCTGGGCAGAGGCGAGGGCATCGGCAAAATCCTTGGAGGAGTTGACAATTCGCATGCCCTTGCCTCCCCCACCGTGAACAGCCTTGATAAGGACAGGGAAACCTGAACGACAGTCGTTGATGAGTGTGTTGAATGTGTGAGTGCTACGATACGAACCAATCTTCTCCGCTTCCCGCAACAGCAAATTCGGGTCCTGATTGTTTCCGTGATAACCAGGGACACAAGGGACACCGGCAGCTAACATACGATAAGTGGCACTCGGGGGCCTAATCTCAATGTGTCTTACCCGACATAATATTCTTGGATTCGCTAACCTGAAGTCAGCCAACTCGTAGACCGCAAGAGAAATCCTCCATATACCTCTTCGAGCCCATGCTGACGATTGCACTTGAGGGAGGACCAATAAATACGATCCCTTGCTTAGCCAACGTCTCTGCAAACTCGGCATTTTCACTCAGGAATCCGTAACCCGGATGAATTGCCTGGATGTATGCGGGCCGTAAGTATTGAGTACAGCCAAGGAAGAGAATTGTACTCGCCTGGGCACCACTCCGATGGCAAACATCGACTATCTTGTCCATGCGAAGCTGCCCTAATTTTTAATTCAATGGCTCGCGATACAAACTCTGAGTACCCACATAGCTCTCAGACGAAGGGGCAGGTCCGATACAATAAGCTTCGTCTGCCTGTCTGACTGCTGTGAGAAGCACGTGGCTTGAGGGGAGGGCGACTTACCAAATTGACATGCATCGAGTCGGAGTCCGCTTCACTGTAGACAGCTACGGTCTTGATACCGAGTTTTCGTGCTGTTCGAATGACCCGACATGCGATCTCGCCCCTATCCCGAAGGAATTATTAAAAGGGTTCTTGCGTACGGGTGATCGGTGACGCACCGGTTGGCAATAAGGATCTTGTCGAAGTGCGGTTTGAGGTGGGAAGGGCCCACGAGATAGTTCGCTTAGGTACACACATGAGATCTCGCTTAGCTTCAGGGGGTACGGAAGATTTGTTGCCTACTCGTTGTCGTGAAGTGCCTCGTAACTTGGGGAACCACGAATTGACTGCTCACAGCGGAGGAAGTCGGAGGACTCCTCGTCTCCGCATGGGCCAACGATATTTGCCGTCTACTTAGGCTCGGGGCGGCAACCCTGAGGGAGCGGTAGACGGAGCGCGTCGAGGTGGGATGAGATTTGGAGAGCATTGTGGGGAAGGAAGAAGTCAAGTTCCGGGGTCGCCGCCATAGCCACCGATCATCGGCATCATGGGCGCCATTTGACGATTGGGCGTCTGCGGGTCGCCGCGAGAATCAGCGAACGGCTTCATGATTGTGACTCGAGGTCTACTGTACGCCGCAAAGAAAGGACAGGAACCGGCAGGCGTCGTACTAGTATCTCGGGGATACGTGGCCTTCCACAATTCAGCGTGCATACGTTTCAGAATCGTGGCCGTTGTAATATGTATGAATGAACTTTTGAATGGGTGTATTTATTTCTGCCCGCTCCTCGTGAACCTTATAAACGTCTCACACTAGACCGTCGCGAGACTTGGCTGTCTAGAACGTGAGGCGGGACGGCTCGAGTGCCTTTTCTCACGCTTGCAACGGTGATGATATCTAGGCCGTTCTGTCAGGGAGTGGGGACTTCTTGAGTGATAGATAGGCACGGATATATCTGGATTCACAATGAACAAAGGAGAATTTGGACCCTTACACGGTTTCAGGGGAAGGGAAAAAGAAAACTTTGACACTAGCACAAGGTACTATCTGCTGCTTCGTATCATAGACAGTGGAATGAGCTTACCTCACTCTTGATCCCCGTCGATTGGAATTGGGATGGTTTAGCGAAGGGACGCCGTAAGAGATTCACGAGGTGGTAACAACAAGCTCAAAAGGCATACAATTGAACGACCGGGTGCAGATGGGGATCGCCATAGGCTGCAAGGTTAACGAGGTTTCGGACTGGACACGGAAGGTCACTCGCACGTGAGGACTGTGACTTGGATGTGAGAGGATTTGTTGAGGAGTGGTAACCAGTCTAGGACGATAACCTGACGAGTAAGGGGATATACAGCGTATTGTTCGCCCAAAGGAGAAGACGACGGTGGCTGTAATCCATTGTCTGCCCAGATGGGAATACTCGGCTTGACCACTAAATTCCCTCTGGGCTGTGGAAATATCGCCAGAAATCAATCCCGCTCATTTCTTCTTCTTCACCTCCGTCTCCTCCTCTCGTGTCCTCTGTCCTCGCCGACTTTCCTTCCTTCGTTTTCACCAGAGCGATTTCGAGCACGGGAGTCCTCTTTCCAAGCCATGCTGCGAGCCCAAGTCGTGGACCCACACGGCCAAATCTCTTTGGCTCCTTCCCACCAAGAATTCCAACCCTACTACCTCTCTCCTATTCCCCCAGTACGGCGTTCCACCCGTCTCTCTATTAGTATCCCCCAGCGACGCGTGAATCCTCCATCTCCCACTCCCTCCCCCGTACCGGATACACGTCCTACTTACGGTCAATTCCCTGTCAACGAACCAAATTCGACTCGCTTCACCCACGCAAACTCGGACGAACTCATGCCCCATCAACAAGACCCAGAGCGGCCACCACGCCCACCCAATAGTTGGATCCTCTTCCGTTCCCATATGGCAAGGGAACGTACAGATCTCGAGGGTCGTGCTCAATCCGAGATCTCTGCTATTATCAGCAAGGCCTGGAGGGACGCGACCCCGGATGTCAAGCTCCATTTCGAGATGCTGGCTGAGGCCAAGAAGGTCGAGCATCAAGCTCGTTACCCTCATTATCGTTTCAATCCTATCAAGAAGTCGGACAAGGTCAAAGCGGTCAAGAAGGCGAAAGCCGCCAACGATGCCATTAAGAAAGCCCAAGCCGCTCACGGTTCCAGGTCTGCTTCCCCTTCGTCGAAGAGGAGAGTTCGAAACAGCAAGACAAGGTCTCCTTCCCCTCTAAAGAACGATCCTGCACCTTCCCTAGCCGATCGACATTTTGCCACCTACCCCCCTGCCCCGGCTCCGTTCTTCCCAATTAATGACGATGTCCCCTCGCCACATCTCGACGATGCTACGTCGCTTCCTCCATCACCTTCGTTGCTCACCCAAATTAACCTTCCCGATGCACCAACCTCCACACCAATTGTTCCCCCTCTACCCATCATCCCTGCACCGCTGCTGAACGGGACTATCCCTATCAACCCAGCTCCTGCCCTGGGCCTGTTTACACAGGAACCCCTTCAGCATACAGCATCGCAATGGACACCCGAAGATGTAACCGCTTGGTTGCAGTCCGTCTCTCCCGTCACCCCAGCCGAGGGGCACGTAACCATTGGTGAGCCAACGGCAACTGAACGGGATCACCTGCATCCCCCCGATGGGCTGGCCCAGAATGATTTGCTATCCCCCATCGACCTTGAACCCTTCAACCAGGTACGTGATGTGCACACCGTCATGACCCAGCACCGACTAACCCACAAATAGGAATATATTTCCTTCCAGATCCCCCAGCTTACCCTCGGTCTTGGGGATCAGGATTTAAACAGCTACCTAAGCATGCTGTCCAGTGTTCCAGACCAATCCGTCTTCCACCTCTCATACCCTCAGAGCACCCTCACCGCCGAGCCCCCATCCAGTTTCCAACTCGAGTTCGGTACTATCGGAGACCCAAGTAACCCAAATGATTGGGTACCCTCTCTCGGCGCTGACCCTCTCTCGCCTCCCGAGGCTACACCTCACCTGGAGCAGCAACCTTCACAGGACAACCAAACCCTGGGGGTTTCGGATGTCGCCAGCTTCTTTAGTAATTTCCTTACAGACCCCCACGTTAACGTGGACCATGATACCACTGATGCCCACACCCCCGAGGAGACACAAACCCACCGGGTCTCGTCTTCCTCGACTGTCATTATTAAGCCTGAGGAAGATGACGAGCAAGATGGTTCATACCAACCTCCATCAGGGGTATCCGCTGCTGAGAAATTGCGGTCTGTTGGCGGCTGCTGGGGCAGGAGGATTCCAATCCCAGTTGACATGGAAGATGAGGAGACAATGGATTCGCCCATCGTTGAACCTCAGCCTTGGAGCGTCAGGGCGGTTTCCTAGTCCCTTCCCCTCCCCATCGTCGTCGGATAATGCATAGACATGCATATACCTTGCTTAGTCCGCCATGCTGTCTTACGGTCGCACTTGTCAAAGTCCTATCGCCCCGTCTCGCATCATGATTTGCTTCGCGCTCGCAATGTACAAACAGACCATCCCCATTCCCCCTGTTCACTAACGAATCTGCATGTTTTTACAGCTGCATGTAGTCTTCACTTTTCATTTTCTGTTATTCCTCGCCTATCCTACGTGTTCTCTATATCCCCTCGCGTCCTATGCCTTCATCTCGGTTCTCGTTGTCTGGTCTTCTGCTTCCATCTCGTCTCCCTTTTCCTTGCTGTCCTAACCCCCCTCTTCCACAATGCTTACGAAAACCTTCAGTCCTCAGTGTTTTCCTTTCTCTTTCCGTCACCAGAGGTCTACGCTACCGCATCCTTTATTCTATCTTATCTCGAGGCTCGTTCTCGAACCTTTCTCCTTCTTGGCACCTCTGCAAAGATCCGCCGTGTTTTCGCTAACTCGTCGACAGTGAACCTCGATTGCCAGTTCCTCGCTCTGTACATATATCTTCTCGATAATTCCCTCGATATTGTTTTCCATTTTTCCCCCTCTTTCCTCTTTTCTCTCGCTCGTCCACAATGCAGATCGACCTTGTCCTGTTATCAGTATCTAAATGGATTGGAGTTACGCTCCGTTCTCCCTGACCACTCGCAAGAAGCTGGCCGGTCGGGACTTTTCCTAGCTTTTCTTTTGTGTAGAGGTCTTGACAATACACAAGGCTCCCCGCCCGTGCAGAGATGTGCGAACACCAAAATCGGAAACCTCTGTGGGAGTCACAAATGCGGAAATGGAGTTGGCTGTGCCGAATATACCGATAAGGGATGGCTCGGGGGACCGAACCGGGGGATCTTCAATAGTACGATTTGATTCTCCGATGCAAAGGGTTAGAGCAAAAGAAAAGAAAAAGGTAGGGATGAGAATAAGAACAAGAAAGGATAGCAGATGACTGTGACAAAAAGGGATAGGTGGGAACAGATAAAAAGTCCAACTCCGAGAAGGCGAGAGGCGAGGGACGGGATATAAAAGTAATAAGAATAACACGAGGGGCGGATGGGATGGGACCCAGGAAGGGGCAGGAACGAACGAGGTATATGTACGCTAGAGTCCGAATCAGCTACACCGCAATAAATTCGAAGAAGAGAGAGATTCCTTAAAGGATATATAGACACACAAGGGGAGCCCGAAAAAAAAACCCCCGACGAACAGAGATGTAGTAGATACCGGTGAAACCACTTCCTAGGCTGTCCCATTCTTTTTCTTTACACAACCACATCTCCGTTCAAAAATCACCGGCTGGTAAAAATCAACCGCGTCCAAAGCTCAAACTTACAAACTTGTTCGACAACCTCGTCTTGATAGAACTCGAACCCGGCACGGACGTGATGGACGCAGAACCTGGAGCGTTCCCGGGTAAGTTCGCGGATGAGCTCGGTGGCGATTGTGACAGGTGCGAATCATTGTCCGGCCGCGACGCGACTCCGTTGAACCCGTGCCTCACCAGGTGCGCGAGGTGTCTCTGAAGTGGAGTCTGCCCCTCAAGCTGACTCTCCGTCGTGCTAATCCCGGGACTGAGGAGACCAGAAGACGGTGAAAGCGGTATCGGCATCACCATAGGTCTGGATAGTTGAAGCGGTCCGTTCTGGATGGGGCGGCTCGTTGAAACGCTCGTGAGTGACTGATTCACCGATCGTTCATATAGAGAAGGCTTGGAACCCTCAACGGATTTCACCGATGGAGAGAGCAGCGTAGCATCTGCTTTTCCAGTGCCCACAGCCAGACGACGGATCTCCTCGCTGAAGTTCTTTCGGAAGAACTTCTCGAGAGTGCCCTCGTGAATTGTAAGCATTTCCGCAGGACATATCTGACCGTGTAGGCGAAGAGAGCTGTCGATTATCCGGACCTAGATCCACGAACAAGTTTACTACTACCGTTCGAACTCGGCGGCAGAGAGATGCACGTACGTGGTCATCGATCCCAACACGCAACCGTTCAATAATCTGGATCTTGTCGGGGTTCCTCATGGCGTACCCGTTACTCAAGAAGTGTCTGAAAGATGGCATCCCGTTCTCTTGCGGCGCGTCGACAGCCGTATTCAATGCCATCGTCAATGGGTTCGTCGACACGAGTTGCCCGGTCTTGACGGCAGTCGAATACCTCGAGTACAAGCCGACCAACTCCTTCGTGCGTTGCTCGACGTCGTTGAGTACCCGCTCTATGGGCGAGATCTCCACCACCTCGAACGCGATAATCTCCGACCTGCGCAGGACGGTGGGGAACGCTTCTTCCGTTGTGAAGTACGTCTTTTCGATCCAGGTCTCTTCCGTGTCATCCCGCCCCTTGGTGATAGGTCTCGAGCTACTGAATAGGTTGATAGAACTGTTGATCAAAGCAGCACTTCAATATACATCGCTAGCCCAACGCGAAACGATACAGACCTGTTTTCCCAGTACGACCGTACGGCAAGTGGCACGTCCAGGTTAGAGAATATCGGTAGGGTGCGGTCCGGTTCAGGAGCCACGGAAGTACATTGGATGTATTGATCCGTTCCGAAACGGATATCGACAGGAGGGTCACCTGCAGCTCTGAACAACTGCGCACCAGGATGTTTGTTGAGCATCCGTTCACAGAATGCGGCGAGTTTCTCCCACTCGAAGCCACGGTACTAGCGGGAAGGTCAGATACCAACGCAAGCCCAGAGAGATCCTCGTACGATGAACTGCTTGTTCCGCAGGGCCACGGGGAAGTTTCCATAAAACGCGACCCTAAAGTATTCGGCGTAGTAGCGTTCGTCCATCACGATGTGTTCTAGAAGCGTAGCTTCATGACGGAGGATCTCGGCCAGTCGGGTGCTTCGCGCATATTAGTACATAGATTGAAAGAGGGGAGAGTATATCTTACTAATTGAATGTGATATCTGAATGTTGGAATGCGAGGTCCCTGCACATATCGATTGCGCTTTCCCAAGCTTTGCCCTTGCCCAGGTAATCAATGATGAGGAGGTACAGTGTCTCCTTTCGGTGGAACTGTGACTGCTGGGGTAACCCAAGATCTTCCATCGGCTCGACGAACGAAGCGAGATCCCACTCGTGCATATCGGCGTGGAGTTTGAGCGTGAGTGCAGCTTCGACATAATTCTGGGATTGTAGATGCATCTGGAGGATCGTTGCAGAAACTGTGTCAAGGTTCGAGAGGAAGCTCTTACGTTGACCAACTGATGAACGTATTTGATGTACATCTCGTCGCGACCAATCCTCCGGATGAAGTTCATGAGACGAAGCTACAAAAAAAAGCGTCAACCAAAGGTTGGTGGAACAACCAGGGATGCCATACCGTAGCGATAACACGGTCATCAGAGAACTCCTCGCCTTCAGGAAGCCCCTTGACGCTCAGTAGCAACTCCAAGAATAGATCGACGGAATCCAAAAAGTTCGCAACGCTCTCACGCAGCCGTTCATCAACCGAAGAAGTTTCGAACAAGTGTCGGAGATGTCCAATAAAGAATGCACGAGATATGTCATCCCCTTTACTATCAGACATGAATAGTTGGTCGAGCTTGCTAACGAGCACGTTCTCGATGTGGTCGAAGTGTTGTGAAACATGATACTCGGAAACTATCATGCTGTAGAGGATCTGGACAGCGTTGTTTCGCAGCAGGTCATGGTGGCTAAGGCACAGGTTGACAACCTGTCCCACCAGAGAGCTGAGCGCTACTTGGTACCCCTAAGAGCAGAGTTAGGGTAGGCATCGAGGGATGAGATGAGGAGACGTACACCGTAGCGAGAGACAGCTCCATTACCGAGCGACACGTCCTCCGGCCAACCCAAGGCATCCCATAACCGGAGCAGTATTGCAGCGCCTTCACCTCGAATATCGCCGGCCAAACGCCAGACTGCGCGACGTTTCTGGAGAACGTGTTCAACAAAGCAAACACACGAGAAGGGGCGTAATCACCTGTGGGCTGAAGTCCTCGATCACGAGTTGCTCAGACGATAATAACTTCAGCAACATATGGAACCCTTCCGTCCACAGAGTCTTGTCGAACTCGAAGCTACCTTCGGGTCCAGGTATAAACTCTCGCTCCAAGATCGACGTGACAGGATCCCAGAATCTGATCAAGACCTTGTGAGCAAGGATATTCACGTTGAGCCAACTCGCGGGGAACGCTTCGTTATCCAATATCGACGAAGCGACTCTGAATATCGAGATGAGCATATTGGAGAAGTTGTTTCGCCCCTCGATCTCGAAGCTAGACTCAAGGAAGTCCAGTAGTTGCTTTTTCGATGTCACGGATAACAGAACTAGGAAAATCATGGCGGTTTCGCCGAGGCTGGGGTAGAACATGGATGAGATATCGGTGCTCGATGAGCCATTGGATGACCATCTGGGGAGGTGTGATAAAAGGGAGAAGGGGTATGATTCGGGGAATGTGACGGGGATAGTCGAGGGTGTTGTGCTCGTTGATCGGACTTGTTCCATGGCGCGTCGCGAAGCGGGACTCTGGCATTCGTGATAGGAATCAACCAACCTATAGGTACCCATAAGCAGATGCCCGGCAGGATAAAATATCAGTAACAAACCTGGGCAACAGCGAGAGCAAATAATCTACATTATCCTGCTCCTTTCTTAGAAGGCCCCTATCTGCCAGGATCGCGGGCTGTACGAGAGATGTACAGAGCTTGTCCAACATGACAGCGATGATAGTTACGCATAACCTGATGTTCTCCAGCCAGTTGATTCGCGCGGAGTCCTTGGCTGCTTCTGAATCACCAGGGTTCGTCTGTGCATATTCGTCGAAGCGACCAAAGTGAGGCTTGATCCATATCACAACCGCCTCTAGTAGGAGTGAACGCGAGTTCGGAGTATCGAATAAGAACCCCCTGACAACTTGGAGGAACATGATCAACTTCCATACAACGATCTTCCCCTTTCCGATCACGATTGCGTTAGCGAAAGTGCGGACATGAGAGACGAGTTCTGTGGCCGAGAAAATCTTGGCGAGCTCTGGGAGGATCGAGGTGAAGTTCTGCAAGGCCATTGTCTGGGTTCCGATTATGGAAGCGGGCGTGGTGCTGGACAACATCCGGTTGATCTCACCTAGATGAGCACGCAGCTCCCGTCTGAAGGTAGACTCCAAGTGCTCGGCTGTGACTCCTCCGGCGATACCGAGTTCCCTGACCTTCTGTAACTCACGGGATCGAGTGATGAACTTGAACACATAGTCCCACACAGTCAGGGCAGCTCGAAGGGAGGAAGCGGTACCCGGTGAAGTGGGGTCGGCCAAGAGGATGTTCATCGAACGCATCATATGGCTGGACGCAAGAGGACAGTTGAAGTGATTCTCGATATAGAAGTCCAGCACCGGTTGGAAGTTGCTGAACCTTCGATCCTGGACGATCCGCAATACCGTCACGAGTGCGTTGAAAATGAGAAGATCGATCTCCCCTGATTGATTGTGCTTAGAGACCATAATACCGAACAATGAGTTGAAGATGTCTCCGAGGAATTTGACGATCTCCACTTCGCCCACAAACGTGAACTTGCTAAGGACAGTTTTCAGCTCCTCTTCATCGGTTATTTGTTCCCAGTAGAGCAGGCTGAGCAACACGGGGTTCTGTGTGTGCTTCGTTGAACAAAGGGAGTTCCGTATCGTCAGGGTATCCTTCATGACAGGAGCAATTCTTTGCAGTTCCGGGGGGATGAAGATCTGGTCAGGTTTCTGACCGGATGGGACCCACGATGGCGCTCCTAGGTACATATCTGGTGTTATCTGGCTGAGTCGATCGGCGCGGTAAAGCAGGAGGGTATGAGGGCCATCTTCGAGAGCCGCACGTCCGTCAGGGAAGAGGGGTACGAATGCAAACGCGAATGGCCGGTCAGGGGAATCGCCACTTGCTCGGGGTTGCTTTTCACGTCCACGATTGCGGAAGGTAAAGAATACGTGCCACCGTGTGATACCACTCAGCGGGAGGGAGAGCTTGACAAGTTCTCCGAAGGATGGTTGGTTGTTCCGTTGGAAGACCATGGAATGAAAGTGGGTGGAAGGAGGCTCTCCGCTTCCAGCAGAAAGGGTGGGGGGAACAGATCTACCGTCCTGGTCGCGAACTTCCATCGTGACTTGAACATTGCCATGTGTACTGCTGACTGCGCCGCGAGCAAAGTTTGCTACACTCCTACGTGCCTGGCTGTTTCCTGAAGGTGAAAAATCTGCACTCCATAGTTTGATGTACATTTCGTTCCTCAGGTCTCCCGGGAAAACCACGTCGGGGAAGCTGAGGCGCAAGGTGATGGATGTATCTTGTAGCAGGGAGGAGTTCTCTCGGATGATCGTTTCAGCCTGACCGCGGAAAACCTTTGTTGACACGGCGATCACCTCTGCCCTGAGAACAAAGTGTCAGCGGAGGTAGGATGGGGCCGGAACGTTAACTGTACCTTGAGGACTTCTCGTATTCTTTACTGTTACCCATGATGATATCCTGGTGAAGCACAGAGAAAATGGTTTCATTCGTGGGGACGTAAATTGGCATGCTATGTTCTCGAGTGGCCGAGATATCCAGATTTTCTTGGGCCATGTGGGCGAGTTGACTGAGTTCCAGAACGGCGCAGCCAAAAGGTCTTCGATAGGTGCTGATTTCGCCGGTTGGGGTCCGTCCTCCGTTCGTCGCCAGTGCCAAGGAACTCATCGAGGGATCCCAGGAGATTGAATTGCGATCAGGTCCATCCCGGAACGAAGCGTCTGAGCCACGTCGTCCATTACCGAGGTCTGAACCTGGACTCGCACTCATCTTCATCGCACCGTTCCGCACAATGCGACAAACGAGGTAAATCGGGTCCTGCACGTCCGACTGCACCAGATCTGTGAATAAGGTCTTGATGCGAGCCGTTGGGTCTCGTGCCAACACGCCATTGTGGTTAAGGTGTACGCAAAACTCCTCAGTAAGGAATCTGCCGTCAGCCTTGTTGTATAGGGAGAAATAAAGTTCGGCAAATTCTCCAGGCGAACAAGGGGATGCAACGAATGCGCGAACGTCGAGATACACATGATAGAAGCGAGCCTTGCCCGAGGGGGTCGGAGTGGGTGTGCTAAATGAGCCGTGGCCACGGGGGGCGCCTCTTAATCGGGTCGAGTCGAAGGGGTTTGGGGTGATGGGTGAAGGAAGGGAACCGAATGGGGTAGGGAGGTCGAATGCAGTGGTTAGAGAGGCTTTGGAAAGACTCGGTGATGAAAGCGGGTTCATATACGCCAAAGCGACCTGCATCGCGTACATGCGTACAGGACTGACCCAACTCCTGGGATCTACCTCGCCTTCGACATCCACCGTAACCAAAGCCCCCCAGGTTGGGTGTCGCACGATCACATCCAAACCTTGCACAATGTTCCCTCCAACCAATCGCACAGCACATTCTCTTCGGAGGCTAGTCGTTTCCTCCGAGCTGAGGGTTTGCACTAGTAACTGACGCCTCCCGAAATGGAGCGCTTCGATGTGTTCGCGCACGAGATGAAAAAGTTTGTAATCACGGCAAGCGAGATAGTGGAACATGAGGGCATGCCATTCTCGCAGCGCAGATGCGATTTCATCTATGATCGGCTGAAAGGCGCCAGACGCGGTGTCATCCCCAGATTTGAGAGAAAACCTTGGAGGGAGGGGTTTCATCGTCTGAGATTCGGTAGGAGAGGCGGACCTGAGACTTGGGGGATATATTGGGAGGGCACTCCGGGAAGAGTTCGCTTGGTCTGGACGAGGGCCGACCTTGAAGGATTTGCGGGCCATAGACCATACCTCTGGGTCCTCCTCCTTCACGAGTGGGTCTTGTGGGGGAGTTGATGCGGTTGAGGTCGACGAAGAACCGTTGAGACGCGTTGCGACTTCAGCGAGTCGCCCTTGTGGGTCGGCCAACTCGTCTCGAACATAGATGTGGGAAGCAGGGAAGATTCCAATGAAAACTTGTTGCAGCTCTTCGGTCTTGGTAGCTGCTTTCGAAGTCGACGGATCGGTAGACCAGTTTATTGGAGGTCTCCGAGATGTGCAGACAACGTAACTATTGAATGTAAGCACAGGATTCCGGGTCATAAAAT
>Ga0307514_10001264_pt1 | contig 33068 bp, 20 predicted proteins | sample 16_EM_MG_FD_203088 | JGI IMG/M metagenome (GOLD analysis project Ga0307514, IMG submission 203088) | Populus trichocarpa ectomycorrhiza microbial communities from riparian zone in the Pacific Northwest, United States - 16_EM | ecosystem: Host-associated > Plants > Roots > Unclassified | place... | reverse complement strand
AGGACAACTGGGTAGAACTGTTACCTTTAGCAGAGTTTGCTTACAACAATTCCGTCCACCACTCAACGCGAATGACGCCATTCTGGGCCAACTACCACTACCACCCGCCAATGCAGTTCAAGCCACCAAAGGCCCCATCAAATATGAGGTCGGAAATCCTGCAGAACGCAACGGTATCGAGACTGGAAGAGACTCACTGGCTTCTCTGGGACAGCTTGTTGGAAGCGCAGGCACGGCAATCGAAATACGCTGGCGGAAAGGACGTGACCTTCGAAGTCGGGAACACAGTGTGGCTTTCGACCCGACACTTCCGAACGACTAGACCGTCAAAGAAGCTGGACTACAAGCGCACTGGACCGTATACGGTAGGTAAGATCATCAATAAGAATGCTTACAAACTAGACTTGCCGAAAACAATGCAGAATCACGAAGTCTTCCATGTGTCGCAGCTCGATCACTACACACCGCCGGTCGTAGGACAACCATTCTCAGACCCACATCCAGTAGTAGTCGACAATTCGGAGGAATGGGAGGTCGAACGGATTCTTGACTCTAAGCAGCGTTACCGGAAGCTACACTACCTCGTTCAGTGGGCCAGATACAGCCACATACGGACAAGCTGGGAGCCATTCGAAAACCTCAAGAATGCTCGTGTACTAATCAACGAGTTCCACCGAGACCAACCTCAAAAGCCGCGGAGATGAAGGAAGTCAGATCTCGGAAGTGGAGGAATTAACGGGAATGGAGCAATGGAGACGAGGTCAAACTGGGCATTTCCTTCTTTATTCGGTTGTCAGGACCCGGTCCAGTACAAATGGCGTCGGCACGGGTTTTACCACCTCCGGAAATCCAGGCAATTTGAGGTGGAGTTTCCCCGTGTGCGAGAAGGTCACCCTGGACGTACTGATCAGTTGTTGGACTTACGGGATGGTACGAGCGTATATGCGGGATGTTCTTCTCTCCAGTTTGTACTTACCAGCCCAAGAGTTCTGCCCTAAAACAGGGGGACAATGTAACGGCGTTGTCAAGCATGCGTGGTTAGGGTTGCCGGACTGTCACGTGAGGTGTCCAGTGCCGGGTAACCGCCAACCTTATATTGACATCGCGACAGAGACTTAGCTCGGTACCGAATATCTTACCACTTACTTCTACACTCAATCTCACTCGCGCCCGGGTGTAACCATATACCATATCATATCCTTATACTGCCGAGCGCCGGGGTACGCGCCCTTACAGGATTGTCGTATCATGACTCCTCCCTTTGACGTTCGATTGGCTGGTTCTATGTGGGTTTGGGTCCCTCGATGATGTCTCTATAGAATTGCATGTTCAAGATCGCGTCAGCTGCAGCATTTGGTGCTGTGTACTGCTTCCCTGCACTCCATACCACATCTCAGATGCGGTGTAGCATCTTGGCCATTGGATCCCATATGATGCACTGCTGAGTTAATGTGCTGTATACAACGAATACACCCGAAGTGGCTCTGTAATCCAGCTTCTTTCATATCTCTTTCGGAACCTGCATGAAATCCAATCAGCCAAACGCAGGAAGATGCTTCACACACATCATCTTTCTAGATCGATGACATGCCTCGTACGGAGTCTTACTGAGTTTAGATCATGTTGGTTTGTGGTTCTTGTGAGAGACCGCCACTGTGTCTGCAACTGCCTAGGACTTGATCCAAAGTACTGTATCGTCCAGCATGCATCGTAAACAGTCCATGATCAAACGGTTCGCCCGGTCAACGACTCCATTAGACTGAGGTAGTATTAGCAATGGTTACCTTTTGGGACCGCTTCTACAATAGTGCGTCGAAGAAAACCTGGAAACGGCCGGTTCCGTTCCGGTTTTTGCCATACAGTTCCCTTGATTAAGTCCACCAATATTGATCAGACAATTTAGCGCTTGGTACGTGAATTATGTAGCTTTTCATGGCGCATCTTTTAGTGGTCTCCGATTTTGCATATCTTCAAAACTCAGCAAGCTGCTTTGAAAATACAGTGATTTTTCTCCCAAAAACCACGTTTTTGCACCATCGCTTGTCGAGTTTTGAAAATATGGAAATTCGGAGACTACCAAAAGATGCGCCATGCAATGCTGCATAATTCACATACCAAGAGCTGAATTCTCTAATCAATATTGGTGGACTTAATTGGGCAGTTCGCTCAGAAAATTGTCGATTTTTGATGTGGTACAGCCGTTCCCATGCAGACCTATAATACCAGCCGGTTCCAAATATGGCACCCTTACTAACACCAGACTCAGGTGAATCGGGTGTTGTCATTTCAGTTATTTTCCCGCTGATTTGTTGGTATTCTGCAAATTTCTTCGAGGTATACTCACAACCTCCGGCATTACGAAATCGCTTCACTTGCTTACCTGACTGCTTTTCTCTGAGATCCCACCCTTCTCTAAATATTTCAAGGGCTTCTGACTTGTACTTCAATATGTAGTGATCTGTTTGCCATGTGGCATCGTCGATGAAGAGCAGCATATAATGACCTTCTCCAATGGCTGTTTCCAGGGGACCGCGTATGTTCGTGTGCACGAACTGTAGATGCTCAGTGGTACGGGAGGTGGGTGGAGTAAAGGGCTGTCGAGCTAATTTGCACTTGATGCAACTCTCGCAATTGCACTTCTCCGTAATTTTTGGAGACTCGGTGATCATCGGCAAGATCATCAATGCCTTTAGACCAATGTGTGCCAATCAGTGGTGCCATCACATCCGCTTCTCTGCATTGTACTGAGATGCATGCCCAGTCATCTTGAGTGCCTGCAGGCAGCTGTGTTCAATATCGGTGTATTCAGTTGATCCCAGAGCTCAATTGAGAATCAATATCCCATCGACCTGAGGTGCAGTGGCAATCGACTTGGCAAACCAATTGTAAAGGTTGAGAATGTAGTGATTCACCAGTTCAAGTTTGACGTCTTTGTCCATGATGTGAAACTGTGAGAGGAGAATGAATAATCCCGGCAAATGCACCATTTCTTGTAGTATAATTGTTTCCATCCTTCCATCTGGCACCTGGCAAATCAACCTAACACTTCCATATCCAGATGCAAATGATGTGACCCCATTGTATGCCTTCGCTGTGTTTATATTTGGAAAATATTTTGTATAAGTGATGAACATTGATCGACTGCTGGTAATGTGAGTCCTACATATGCAATCGACAAACCAATCACTCAATCAATCATATACGCTAGGCTGCTTCCAATAGTTCTCAATCAAAGTGGTGAAAGTCGAAATACTCTCAGTCGATGCTTTTGCTAAAATGTCGGCAGACTGTTGACGATTTCCGCATTTCTTGTTGAAGCAGTTCTCGGTGATATGCCCTCATTATAGGCAATGAAAGCACTTCAACACATCCTTCTCTTTCCTCTCGTCCTTATTATCTCTGTTATCATCTCTCCTATCCCTCTTTGAACTTCTGCCGCCTTTATCCGCTTTACCACCATTACCACCACCTTTGCCACCGTTCTTTGAAAAGAGCAGAGCTTCTGGAGCGAGACCATTCTCTCTCTTGATTGCAGCTTTCTTTTCGACAGGCTTGGTGACAATCTCATCGGGCGTGACAGTCATCGTGGTGTTTTTGTCTGTCATGAGCTGCAAGAAGACATTCCACTTGTCTTTCCTTGGAATTCCACGAACGAGGTAGCAGATGTACTCTTGTTTACTCATCTTGGTGATTGTCTTTGCAGAGTCCATATCAGCAGGATCAGTGTCAGTGGTAGATGGCACTGCGGAGAGATTGAAATGCTGAACTTTCTGATCGATCCCCTATGCATAATTCTAGACCTCTCTGTACTCCTGGATGTTTGTGCTCGAAAAGTCTTCCCCAATCCTGAAGACGTTGAGCTTTAGCTTGTGCTTGTAGGCTGATCCTCGCTATTCAGAAAGCGTCTTGGCATCCTCAACGACCATGTATTCCTCTAGAATCCTCCGCTCCATCCCCAGTCAAATGGTCGATTTAGCAACTTCTTGGCGATTCATCCAGTCTTCGAAAGGGGCCTTCCCTGTTGCGATCACATTTACTGCTGGCTTTTCTGACTTTTCGTCGTATACCTTTATGATACCCTACAGTTGCTTCTGCTCAAGAAGTAGAGCTATCCTGGTTGCCCATTGTGCAGCATTCATGATATTGAGCTTGATGATGGTGATTGTAGTCGAACTCATTCGGCAGAATCTGATATCGCAATCGTCGGTGATAGTAGTTTCTCTGACACTATGGGAGACGTCCAGCAGCCACCGTCAGAACAACAGCGGAATGTGATGTAATTTCTAACCTTGTGGAGGAGCATATCCGTCACAACATTGACCTCCACTTGACAAACGAAAGTGTAATTCTTGATCATGGATTCCATTGTTGAACACATCGGCTCAAAACCTGGTGTACAGTGGCATGTGCTCGAGTAGTCAAGTGCCCCCAGGCATATGCAACAATGTGTCTAGTGTATCATGTAACGAGACATGTCACTTCAACATAAGGTTGATTCATGACCATTAGTATGTACTACAAAAGAGGAAAGTTACATCACAGTCCATGTCATAGTGATATCCGTACTTCCAATCAGCTCAACATCCCCTTTGCATTCTTCAAAGAGGTTTGTAATACATCCTGAAAACAACACAATACACAGAGTTATCATCAACTCCGCAAAAAAGGGTAGCTAACCACAAATGGCTATTGACTCCCTTACTTTTGCTCTTTCCTTTCCATTTCAATTTATTTTGTCCCAAGTCATGTTGTTTTTTGCAGGCATCAAGCATTTGTTGTACTATTGGGTAATTGGCAGCCGGGTTTATATCATTTTATCATCATTATCATAGCCTTTCCAATTGATCCGACATTTTAGCTGTCTTGAATGCCCAGAAGCTACTGATACAAGATATTTGCTACAAAATCTTACACAACCTCAGTCATTCAATCATGATTGCATACATTTTGTGCTAGGTGGGTTGCAGGTTATTCTCCCCCTTGATCTACTGTGAACTTGTTGAGTTAGGTAATACTTTCCATATTATTGATTGTTATCTGTCTTAGTAATTCCATGTGTGCCGTACTTGTCCCAGTGAACTTGCACATCTTCCAGGGGCTGGCCGAGGGGTATAACATTGTGCACTGGGAGGGGTATTGTTTTAGGTATGTTGTTCGCAGGTTGTTAGTACTCAACATCATGAAATCACTAACTTCAAGAGTGTATAGCCTGAGGCTCCAGCCTACTTCTGACATCTGGGTATCTTGTGCCTGATTGAAGCCATTCTGAATATATAGTGATGAACCACACAATCATTCATGGAAGACCATACCGTCCACCTCTGGTAGGCAATTTTATGACCTCATATCATGATTGGAATTGGTGAATGCCTTGATAGAACATGGTCTAAAAGTGGCGGGCAGCTGTCCGCTCGCTAGGTAGTAATCAATTTGTACCAACTTACTCTGTGTACAGACTTCGACCGTTCAATACTGAGCCATACTTGTCAGTATTTGTTGGTATTGTACAGCTATCATTATCTGGTGCGACAGCCAAGAGTGTCACTATCCCCACACATTTTAGAACTCTCGCGATTTTGCTCTTGTTCTGTTACTATTTTCAACTATAGGTCAGTACTGATCTGTATGGGACTATAAATGTTTTCATTTGGCACAATTGCAATGTCACTCTCACAACGTTCAGTATCAACCTTTACTACCTAGTATGAGTATGGACTAGCTTGTATCTGTGTCTGAGCCAATTCATTTCGCAGAACAGTCCATGGTCCGTCACTTGCAATACTCAAACATGAGTATACCGCTTGATATCGTCTTGTATTTATCTGTACTCATGAGTATCTGATCGTGTGTTGAGTTCATTTCGCACAAGTACAGAGTCTATCACAGAACATACTTGGGTTTATATTGATACTACTCAACATTGCGTATTACTAATCTGTACAATGCCATATGTAACTCCTCATTGTGTTCACACTCGAGTTCATATGGTGTTTATCACATTGATTGCTTTTGTAGTGCCTGTTACTGTCCAGTATTGGCGTGTATCGACCAATATCAATATATTGACTTGGTTCTTTCAATTTATTCTAAGCCTCTTGGCCAGAACGAATAAAAAAATTTCCCATACTTCATATTATCGGGCAGTACTGCTCTATGCTCATTTATACAGCTTGTCATTATATCTTGGTGCCCTGCCTTTTGCCAACTACTACAAGAGCATTCTGCAGTGTCAGTACGTTTCTATAATACTCTCTGCTTGATTGTTTCGTAAATATCGGGATTTCAAATGTCTTAAACCAACTATTCACTGCAGGCTTGTGTACAGATTCCACACTCATTGTTACAGCATGGTACAGCTTAACTGAGAACTAGTGGAAGCAAAATGGCGGGTGGGATTTGAGCGACGGCTAATAGCAGCCAGCCTCATTTACTATCGGGTGACAGGGGCGAGCATTTGGCCGAAGGAATGGATGGAAGATGGTGGCCGAAACCTTGAGCTTGAGCTAAAGTTTAAGCTTGAGCAAAAGGACGGGCCTGCACTGGAGCGAGGAACCCAAAACACAAGAACGAGCAAAAGTTTGATCTAGAGCTTGAGCCAGAGGTTGAGCCACAGGTTGGAGCTTGAGCCTGGGCTGGAGCCTGAGTACGAGCTGGAGGTTTTGGCGCCAGAGCTGAAGGATGGGAGGGAAGTAACCAATAATTCCACCAGTCCGGGTTTAGTCCAGTCCAGTACAAGAAATCTATTGACTGGGATCAGACCAGGCCAAATTTTCACTCGACTGGTATGGACTGGGACTGGATCAGTCCATTCGGATGGAATTAGCCCGATGTCACAGGGAGTGAGATATACACTGAGTAATTGTATTCAGTCATAGAAGAGGTATCGTGTTCGTTACAAACAACGGTTCAACTCGAGGAGCATAGGAAGAGGTTGAGAGGATGTGATAGGCTACTAGGCTGTGAGGAATAATACAAATTGCATGAGAAACCACGTAAATTGGGTGGATATATGAACGCTTGGCAAGATTTCTTGCGAATCCACAGAAATTGCGTGGATCTATCAAAGCTAGGCAAGAGTGCATGGGACCAAGAGCTGTGAAAGATACAGTGTGTATTTCGTTGTATGATGAGATGATGTCTAGCTACCCCGAGGTCTCCCAAATATATACTCTCAATTACGAAAACGAAGGGCAGAAATGTGTGTATTGGCTATGGTATAATAACTAGCTACAGATCTAAAGATCCAGGATGCGGAGGGAATGGAAGAGTAGTGTGAAGTCTAAAAGAGCAGTCACAAACCTTAGGCTCTATCAACACTCCACATCGCTCAGTTCATCTCCGCTATCCCTCTATATCTGTACGCCACCACCGGCTTCCCGCTGCCAAACTGAGTAGTCGTAGTGGTGAGCAACGGATCTTCCCACCATGTCACCTGAATGGACCAGTTCAGATTGAGCCCATCCAGTCCACGACTGGCAGTCTGCGGTCAAGTGCAGTTCAGTTATCCTGTTGGACCGGATTTGACTGAGCCCTATCTGGGACTGGGATCATCCTGAGTGGTGGAATCTTTGGATGTAAGGAGGCCAGTAGCAAGGAAAGTCGTATATCAGAGGAGCAGAGCGGTAGTGGTTAGGGCAAAGCAGCATGTTCAGCTTCAAAAATCTCGCCCAACCCCATCCTGACATATACCGAGGGAAGCTGTGTATGGTTTTCGACGCTACACTTAGTGAAATGGCTTCCGGCCCGAAATGGGTGTGTGCAGAAGGAGCAGCAGCACCTCTATTTACACATCGTTTACTGTTTTTGTTCTGGTCTTTTGTTTTTCTTGACTGTTCTAGCGTGGGATAATGTTCTGTATATGACTGAATAAAGCACATACCAAGGAAAGAGCAAGTCCACTAGATAGTAGTGGTCAGTACTAACATATTCTTCGTCAACTCAACCTCGGCAATGTTATTGAGTTGTAATATTTGGATTCATGCAGTGCTTTACTTGTCAGTATGTTCAGGTATTATCTAATGACTCAAGCTTGCTGAATACTAGATCCAGTTTCGATGTCTCGGATAGCCCTTTTTCCTCCATTGACAATCACTTTGAGCCGTTTCCTGCTTATAACCATCAACAACTGATGTAGCCTTGCCAAGTTCTACAAAACCCTACGCTATCACTCGAGTGATGTCGAATAATTTAAGTACTTAGATACATCTACTGGAACCTACACCTCTCACCCCAGCTTGCTCACTTTTTGACCTCACCACACTTCACAGAATCTGTTCCATGATGCATACACCACCAAGCTCTCCGCCAAGTGAACCTGGGCATTCTTTTCGGCCTTCTTTACCTCGTTTATCCTGCCCACACTGCGTCGTTGACAAGGATAGCAATGCCCACAGACTAGATCTTCCGACATTAATGGTCCGGTGTTTGTCAAGCACTGTTAGTAGTCTACTGCACAATAACAAGGCCGACGAGGATATTGAGGTGGGTACTGGTGTGGTGGTGAACGAAACTGCTGATAAGGAAGATAGTGAAGACTTCGAGAGACGTCTTGATTTCCACGTTGAAGAACACTCAAATGAGATTGACAATGGTGCCAGCGACAGATAAAATGTGGAGTCTCGGAGTTTTGACGGAGACGCCGATGGGAGTGATTACTGTCTTGCTCCCACAATCAGCCCTTGCTCTACGCGTCAATGCAGAAAATCACGATCTGGTACCTACAACCACTCCGCAATGACATGGTCAATAGTCATAAGTGCTTGCCCCAACTGGCTTCAACGCTCTGACAAGGTGATTCAATTCATTATCAGCACGAGTACTTCAAAAATGGCAAGGTTTACGCCAAGGCAAATGCAGAAGATATTGCGACCGTCAGTCGGCTGACTAACCTTACAATTGAGCAAGTCAAGGTTAGTATCAGCAATTACTAAATGGGCAACTCAGGTAATGAAGTAAAATCTTCCCCTACCAATGCATGGCCAACAAGCAGAAGCAGTACACAAGCCGTCCATGTCTACTGAAGAATAGTGCAGCAACTTCTGGGATCTTCAAGAAGGTAGATGAGCTAAGGGAGGCTTTGGAGGAATGCTTCTCAGCCGGCGAGCAACCTGGAGATGGTATTATACATGATGATTTACAATATCTGGCAAACATTTTGGTATGATTCCATATATCTGCATGAATTGTAGGGACTGAGCCGTGTTGAGATAAGGTATTGGCGTTGCCCGTCACAAAAGGAAATTTGTGAATCTCTGTATCTATTCCTTCATCTACTTCTTGTCATCAGCTTTTAGGGAGGTCTTAATCAGTTCAGTATAGTTCCTTTGAACGGCCCTAGATCTTATCTCTTCGAGCGTTGGCTCCTCAGTCGCTAACGTTTCTCTTGGAAGATGCTGTTTCTTTTGCTTTACAGGCACTCCGGAAACAATCCAGGGTTCAATGAGCAGCTTTCCTATCCTTTTTCCAAGCGCAAAGCTGACATTGTCCAGCTGCTTTCCTTTGATGCAACTCCGTTCCGTCGATGCCCTCGGTCTGAGTGCCAAAGGTCATGTAGGTTCCTTGAACTTCATTTTGGCAACCCTACTAACCTGATGGTTCTGTCTAGCAATCTGCTTCATTTCAAACTTGGACTGCGCTACAATGCCTCACAATTATCCACAATCTGATCATGTATATTGTCTTCTGAAGATTCTGAAAAACCGTCTTCCAAAGTACTGCTAGTTGCAATTTGATCACAGATCCGGGATACTCTTTGCAAATGTATATGCCTCAGTGTTATATCGTCCCCTGATTCTCTGTTAGCTTCTCGGGGTGTATTTGGTTTCTCGGAAACTCCAGTACATGCCCATTCTTCAAGATGGTCGATATGGATGATTAACCCTGATTGTAACCCAATGATGGATGAGATCCACCAAATACTCTGAGCCAGGAAAATATACTTATGATCTCTGGTATAGAAGATAATCGTTTCAAGCGCGTATATGATAATGTCACTGTCGTTTTCGAATTTAATTGTCGTTTGTAGGATACTACTTATCAAACATGCGGGGCTGCAGCTACACAAAGATATTAGATTTCAGGTATACATAATAATAGATATACATATCATAAAAACTCAATAATATTTCAGATCCTTTTTCCGCTGGTAAGTATCACTGACTGCTTCGCTGCTCGAACTTGTTCTGCTTAGTGCCGGAACCATGCGATCTCTTTATTGAAACTTCATTGGGATGTTATGCGTCCACACCCATATTTTGTTTCCATGATTTCGATAGCAATGTGCTACTGTGACTTACATTCCAAATGAATGCGCCTAGTAGTGGTTGCCACTAATTTCCAAGGTTGTCGTGTTCATGGCAGTGCCGTGTTAACGTGTTACACTTCTGATAACAATCTGGCTACACCCGCGCGATATCATATATCTGATCATAACTTCAACTTGGACATCTCACTCCCATGTGATTGGTAGTTGGGAACATCTGCCAACATAGCTGCAGAGCCTTCAAGCTAATGAATACTGTTGTATGATTGCATTATAGATTTATGTGGCGACCGACCACTACTATGCCAGCATAGTTTAAATGACATGCACACCTCGTATTATAAACTGGTGCTCATGCAGGTGCCATTCTGCACACGCCAATGTGCGGGGATACAACAGGCCTCATATCTACAGCCAATGTCATAACCTCCCAGTCACACCTTGCTTAGGCCGAGACGATTCTCTTTGGCTGGAGAGTACCTGAGTGTCAACCTCACATGAGAGATTAGTACCAGGGTTCCACATAATAGTTTAGCTAATGACTGCTGTGTCTGCGGTGCGAACTATCATTCTACCTAAACCAGACATAATCCCGCTAGTATCTGTAACATGAATCTGATTGAAAATGACACGCCTGGCAGGGTGGTAGCACTTTCGATCTGGCAGTGTTATTGCATCATCAAATCAGCTGCCGCAGTGCATGCTTCCATGTATCCGCTAATCCTAAGATTATTCAATCAAGACTTGTCCCACTCTAACCGTGATAAAGGTTATCGTGACTGAATGTTCTAGATATACCTAGGGCAGGTGTTTTGCATGACAGATAACCCAAAGATTACTGCCAAGTACCCATCATTGGCTATCCTAGGTTACATGGACTCTGTGAGAGGAGAACCCCTAACATCGGGTAGCCGTCTGCTTAGCAGCATTGACGCTGATCGCTTGGACACAACTCTAAGAATCGGTCCATTGAATACAACTGGGAGACCCTTTATATGTGGTTGACAGGATACGTGTGGAAGATTATACGGAGTTCTGCAGCCGTGCTAGCAAGGCAGAAGCGCATATGAACAAGGCCTTTACGAAGGCAAATATGAAGAAAGGCAAAGGCAAAAGGTGAAAGGTGGTAGAAAGGTACAGAAGGATGACAGCAATAGCAGTGGTAAGTGTAGTGAAGATAATAGCGATGATCATGTTAATCACGATGGCAATGCTGATAACGATGGCAATCAGATTGTACAGCCAAAAATCCGAACCAAGAGGCTGGTAAAAACATCGAACAGGACGGTGGAAAAGTAGGGGGGAATTTGGACATAGTGTTGTAGAGGCAACGAAAAACATGTTGTGCAAAATGGTACTATTGTGTACTGACAGGTACTGAGAAGTATTAATTTGTATTGAAGTATAACAAACCATGTTGATAATTCTTTCAGCGGACAAAGCAATACAAAAGAATACCAGTCAGTACTTACAAGTACTCAATACTGTCACACTAAGCTCAAACTAAATTTAGTTGTTTGCGTATCATAGGGAAGCGTAGTGAATAATACCAAAGTATACTAGCCAATACTGGTTAGTACTCATTGACCTAATTGCTTGTATCGAGAGTAGCAACAGAACTATTGATTCCCAGTGCTTAAATCATGGAATAGTGCCAATTATCCCACCAAACCTCGACATTTTCCATTCCCTAAGAGACCGTTGCACTTAAGCAACACTCTCCTTATTGACAGTGATTCCCATCACCTGCAGAGTAGTGATACCCTCATCGACATTCGGTTCAAGAAAGCAATGAAAAATGCGCTTTACACACTTGTCAAGCATCCCAGTCCAGCAGCCTCATCTGGAAACATCTCCAAGTCCTCGTAGCATGTTCACATGTTACTGCTGATCTTGGTCTATGGAAATCCATCGTGTTAAGTTCTGCCACTAATGCATGAACGAGAGAAGACTGACATTGATTCTCTCGCTCTGAGCAATCGAACTCTCCGGATGTTTACAGGCAAGGTAAATCCCCCCAAGAGTCGCTTGTTCTTCATACCATGAAGTCCTTTATCCCAAAGGTACTCAATGAGGTTCTCGACTTCTTCTTTGCTGATCACATAGTCCTGTTTCTTTGTTAGTATAAGGACATTGAAAGTAGTAGAAGTGATTCAAACGTTTCCACACAACTCTTCAATGCGGATATGTCTGTCAACCTCAGCGCGGTCGACTTCTGTTCGCTAATTAGCAATAGTAGTAAGAATGTGAGATCTAATCTTGTCGAGAAGTATTTTTTTACCCTTGCTGAGAGTCTCAGTAGGGATCTGAGCAACAGAGTGCACCATCCATTCAGTATTTATTCGTAGCAATCAGTACTAGTAAGTATCTGGAGGGAGCAATGTACCTGTACTTTTGGCATGCTGAGTGTGATTCGTTGATTGTCTTTGAAAGTTCGGTAGCGAGACGTATATGCAGGAGAAAGTTTGGTAGCGCAACCTTGAAAGGGTACTACGGGGTTGGCATGCCAAGCTTCGTGCAGGGTTAGCATGCCAAGCATCGTCAATTTTCATCAGGACTTCTTGAACCACCACCGACCAGCATGTGACTGTGAATTCACACACCAACGACGACAACAGGATGAGCCTCACCAGCTGCAGTGGTCGGCGGCCGAGATCTTACAGCAACTGTTACCTTATTGCATGGCTAGGTACAGCAACAATCTTACCACAACAATTATCGACCAGGGTGGTTGATACATGGAAGATGATGTTTGAGATGCTCACAAGAAGTTGAAGGTTGTGCCAGGGATATCTTACAGGTATGCAACATATCAACCTTTTGAGAACTTATGGGCGCACCAGTACGCAGTCATGGCTTGACACACTCGTTCATGTTCCTGAACCCTTCAGCTCGTCTCCCGTCAGTAATGGCCTATCATCCCACCCCGGTTCTAAGCTCTCATCTCCACTCTCCCAGGCTGCCATGAGCCCACCTCGATTCCAAGCACGACACTCCGAAAATTGTCTATCAAGTACATACCCTGATACCAGCAACGCGTATCAAGCTGAAGATGTGAGCTTTGATATCCGCAACGGGAATCAAGAAAATGATGCGAGCTTCAATATTGGAAATGCGAATCAAAGCATAGATGTGAGATTCGATATCAGCAATGGGAATCACGATGATGATGCGAGCATTGATACTAGCAACGGCAATCAAGGCAGACATGCGAGTTTCAATGTACACGATAGAAATCCGAAATGCAGGGATGCCATTGAGGCAGTTGATCCCGAGTTTTTAAGGCTCTCTCGAGCATTTCACAGTCTTAGTACTGACGGAATTTTTGAATTAGTATAAATCTAGACTGCTCTCTACCCGATACATGTTAATTGCTTTCTAGATTCTGGCTGCATACCACAGTACATTCCCTATGCAGAAAAGGTGCAAAGCTATACTCCTGGACGCAAATGACTCGCCAGTACATCAATTGGAAGAGTGGAAGAGGAAGGGGGAATAGAAGAAAGAGCTCTCGGAGGAACGCAAGGAAAAGGCAGAGAGAAGGTCTGAGAATACTCAGCAGCAAGACGATTGCCCTCGCCTCACACATGAGAGGAAGAACTTGGGTAGCAATCTGGGGGCTTACTGTGCTCCTTCATAGGAATGTATGCGAGGATTTTCCATCTGTACTTTCAACATACATGGAGTTTGTGTATTCCTTGCGGGCCATACAGCATAATACAACTTTGGAAATTATATGTCGAGTAACTGCCATTAATGTTCAGTATCTTCTTGGAGTGGATAGCTAGAAATCGACAAACCACTACAGAAAAAATAATAGCTGGTGGATACCGTACAATGCAAGCGGATATCAGTTAGTATTTGGCAGTACCTAGGTACTGCCTGCCTGTGGTACAATCCCTCTATTCTGTTGCAGACACACGAGCCATATAATACTCATTCCGTGTGTCTCCCTGTCTCCTTAATGAAGTAATCACAGACAAACGTTCCTGCTGCTGGAAACAATTTTGCCATGTTTAACCGATCACACGAAATCCCAGGTATATCGTTAGTGATGCATGGCCCCTTCGAATTGAAGCCCTCTCACAGGGTTAACTTGTAGTCCCATGGATTTATGGAGGCGTAAAAGCCGTGTTGGAGCAATGATATCGGTGGAACTCCCTTCAGAAGTTGGAATCTTCAGGTAAAATATTCATATATGCAACTCTCTCTGTTTAGGGCAACTACCACTTCGAGGTGGCATGCAATGCCATAATATGTAACCCATATACTCTCATCAAGATTAGATGTTCATTCAACAACTGTTCAAAGCCTCAATTTGGAACATTGGAGACATAGCAACAAAAATATACAACCACGCAAGGAATACAACCTCAGGCGATGAAACCTCTACAATTTGTACTGAAACCCTGGGACCAGACTGTTTATAATATCCGTGAGTTGAACTGGGTTTTATTGCGCATATAGTCTATGCTGCCATTGTCAGGGTACAGTTACCGCGATTCTCACCAAGGCTTGAATTCGGTCGAAATCGGTCAAACTCTAAACTGAGGTTTGACATGGTCTGAGTGCTATCAACCTCCAAAATAATGCCCAGCAGAGTAGGTGCAGCTTTAAAGCACGGAATTAGAGTGTACGCAGCAAGCTAGAGAGAGTCTTTCAGAGCGGGTTTTCAAGAGGTGAGCTTATGTGATTTTGCCAGCTTCGCGACGAGTGAGAGCAGCATGGCCATTATATATACTTGTATTGGAGGGATTTGGCCACTACTCTCACATACTTATGGGTAGATGCCTAACTACTAACAAGGCTATACATCATTCGTTCCCATGTATCTTGTCCATCTGATCTATTCTTCAAGCTTCATTCCCTCGTGTTTCTCCTCCTCCTCCTCCTCCTCCTTCTCCTTGATGCCATCGCTTTCTTCCTCATTCAACACCACTGCCTATTCACGCTCTAGATCTTCTAAGATTTTTGCTACCAGCTCTTGACCTATCTGGCCATAGTCATTTTCACCGTCTCCGCCATCTACCAGATCACCATCAACGGCATCAATATCATCCGGTTGCGCAACACTCTGTATAGCATCTAAGATTCGTAACCTGAGTTCTCCAGTTGGTTACTACTTGCAGGAATGATTTTATAGCTGTGGACTACCTTCAAGGCTTCCCTGTTGATCGAGCGGAAATAGGGAATCATGCTGTATAGCAAACAGAGAGCGCATAATTTGGAAGCAATGAAGGATAAGCTCTTTAAGATGATAGCTATCCATCCTCATTTCACGGTGGAGGAGGTTGAGAAGCACATTTCCTTGATGTTCGAGCAATTGAATCAGCCTTTGGGCATGCAATTGTAGCATCCTTCTCTCCTCAACAATCTGTTGTTGAACGAAGTACCACAGTATACCATCCCTGAAATACTGGTATACCGTCAAATCGGAATTTGACATAAGCCTTTTGATATCCCATATCTCATCGTTTTCTATACCATTCTCTTAGATATCTTTTGCTGATAATTCCCTCATGTACACATCACTGACTTTACAAATCTCAGCGTTGTATTTCTTCACCAAGTTGTTGACCTGCTTCCATTTTCCATTAATCTTCGCAATGATCTTCATTGCCTTCTTGTGGCCTCTGACTCCCTTGTGAAGCACATCAACTTCTACTTGCCTCTCTGTCACGATCTTGATGAGCTCTGCCTGTAGGTAACGAAGCTGTCTCAATGAATCAGCACATTAATGGCCCAACAAGAGCTGGCCATTTCTTCTCCACACTTCGCAAACCAACCCAGTCGACGTGAGCAGTCTTGTTACACTCCGAGCTCATCTTTGTAACCATTCTTCCTTCAGTTGAAGCTCAAGGATTTCATCATTATTAGATTTTTGAGGCACCCAGTACTAGATCAGTAAGTTTCGATCATACGTGCGATATTCTACTACTCACCGGTATTGAGTTTAATACCTGACTTGATCTTCTAATTGCTCCACCAGGTAATCCAATGTAACCCTTCTCCATAGATGTACCCACCCTGATTCATCGATTCCCACTGCTAGCATCATGGTAGTAATCTGTACAAGAATTTTCTTTGCTTCTTTTGCCATTTGAACCATCATTATCCAGTGGCGTTCCAGGTTATTGCCCATGTCTTCTCTAACACGTTGAGCATTGTACAGCGCTGTAAAAGGATTCCATTAGCATTGTAATGAATCTAGTTATATCCACCAGTACCTACCCAAAGAGTCTATCATTTGCGTACGGCAGGAACTTGATAAAACTCTTCCCAACTAGATGAGATGTTGCATCGTATGCCATAGATGCTCGCGCTTTTCACCGACCATGAAACCGTACTTTGCTTTGTGAAGAAGGTTGTAGAAGACATGGCACCGGTACTCATGCCCATCTATATGAAACCTCCCAATTTGTGCTTAAACTACCTTCATCCAATCCAGATTGTAGCGGTACAGAGCCCTCTCAAACACACAAACAACGTCATACCACAACCTCAGCTCGGCGAAGTGGGGAATCTCATGCAACACCACTTCTAGCAGTCTGATACCGTGGCTCTGCCACTCATCACCACCATAGATATTCACAAACCTGAAATTTATGCTATGAAAACATGGATTCCCAAGAACACCACTCTTGTTTTACGCCTTCTTTGTAGCGGTATTGGTTTTGGGTCTATTCCATCTGTCGGTCACCTTAAATTTGTGCCCACAGGCATTTGAGGGGATGATGGTGTTGACCTGGTCATTGGCACTCGTTCCCAAGTTGAACTTCTTTCTGCCATAGTCGACCAAGACTTTTGGTTCGAAGATTTCAAAGTCCCACAGTATATGGCTCTTCAGTTGTACATGCTGCATATTCCCGTCCATTGTCATCTGTATGGTACAGTCATCATCTTCTTTGGAGAAGGTAAAGCAGAGTGGACACACATTCACAAGTCATTCCTTTTTCCACAGAGTCCCTTGGGTGGCTTGCTTGATTGCTGATACCATTATTGTATCTATCTCATATTTCGTGGCAATCCAAAAATGTTCAGCCTGTTGAAGCTGAATGACCGTATATATCTGTATTCTAGAGTATTAGGAAATATCAGGGCATACCAGGCGTAAAAAGTCTGGCAGAATTATCCTGATATCTGCTTCAAAAGCTGCTCGAAGGCCTCCCGCCCAAGCCTCATTGCAGATAGAACCCCTGGTACACTGTTCATGTAGAGTGCAAAGCAGCTTTATTGAGAACACTGTTCAAAGCATTCTTGGGCTCAACAGGAGGAATCCGAAGAATCTGAGGCGGCTTGCTAAAGTTGCACACTTGCAATACTGAATGTGTCTCCAAGTATAGCTCTCCATGGTGCTGTCCCTAACGTTGACGACATCTCGACGGATGAATTCACAGGCCCTCTCTTACCTGCTGCAGATAGCTTCTGACAAAATCTTTTCAACTTCTCACCAGTGTTGTGCAAGCTTTGGCCTCTCACTGAGCCACGACCTCCTCTGACTGATCACAGTGCCAATAATCCCATCACCCCAATGAATACTGTCTTTTCAAACATACGGTTCATCACCCAGCTGGTTACCATGGTGCTCTTGCTCGTAGTCAAGCTGAAGGGGCAGGAAACAGTGTTGGTCTCCTCCACTGGGGCCATTTCTTCCTCTTCCAATCAGTCTCGGAGCTTCGCACTGAATCCTCCTCTCTTCTTTCCGTATATCCGTCATCCGCGCCTTTAAGCCACCATATCCGCCCGATCCAACCGTCCCCAAAACAGCCGTTTAGCTCTTCCTAGCCATGATATCTGAGTATCAGAACGTCATGGGTATGGTGATTGGGCATACATCGGCAAAAGTGTATTCTGCAATAACAGATCCAAAGTGTACATGAAATGGTGTGGTAGCTGTCGATATGGTGGGGTGAATATGGAACTGAGGTGTCAAGGTGGTGAATATCAGATGGAGGTTAGCCTGCACATGAGGCTCTGCGAGACTAAAAACTGAAGCCCTACAGATACCAAGGGGCTATTTCACTTCGTTGTCTTTACGTATTTACTTGCAAGTAACTGTAGTTCAATCTTTCTTGGTTGATGCTAAACATAGTTCAACGCATTTAGTATGATACATTTAGTACTTGATTATACTGAACTATACCAATGACTATTAGTTGATACCAATTGAAATCTCAGAGTCCACAATAATGTGACTAAATTTCGAGTATACAATAATACTTCCAAGTACGAAGCAGTACTGCACTGTAGTTAAGAATTGTTGCATGTCCAGTTATTATCACTCATTGATTCACGTACCAAGCAAAACCATTCAATTCTATATAAGTACGTAAGCACCATCAATTGGAATGGTTGCACTTTATTGTAATCCAGTGGTAGTTTACCTAATGTAAACTGTATTCTATGATATCATTGTTGCATGCATATCATAAACAGACCAGCTTCAACTTCTTCAGTTCACCTTTCGCGCCATCGTATGTGATTGTAAGCTTTTTCAGCCGAGTAGAGACAATGGTGACTTTTATTTTCTCTTGAGTAGTACCACCGAATTTGGGGTCTTCGCATCTGTACATTGCGGTGTGAATCAGTGAAATTTCAGCCACGTCATTATGGGCTACTTCCTGATAATTGCAAAAATTGCGGAAGAAACCAACGTTCTGAGTGCATTTCTCCCTGATGTTGCTTCAAAAGTTTTACGTACCAAGCACAGTTTGCTTGCTAGCTGCCATAAATTCAAGCTATCACACATAGTTTTAAACTCTTCAAGACATCTTCCGCTGTCGAGGATGAGCTCATACTATGCTGCTCTATAGCCGGCACTGTCCCGAGCTCGTACAGGAATCTTGGTCAGTATTACAAGCAGGACTGTATGTACCCCATGGTTCCCCAGGTATGCCACCTGCTTGGACAGTACTGTATATCTTCATATTTGAGTCTCAAGAGACATGCTGTTTCTCGCAAAAGCTTTACTCCCTTCATTTGAGCTCTTTTCAGGCTCTCAATAGTGCCTATGTGGCCCTTTTCATTCATCTCGTTTACTTTCTCTTCGTAGTACTCCCTCTACTCCTCATAGACATTCGCAACCTCCTTTGTGTACTCTCCTGTGCACCCAAGCCACCCCATATACCCAGACCTATTCTTGGGTCTGCGTAGATCGGTGGAAACCGATTCCGTTTCCTCCCTCATTGCAAGGTTCCATGCGCTTATCTTGTTACAGCGCAAGCGGGATACTGTACAAGTGGTCACAGCTCTCGCACGCTCGAGGATCTACATGGTGGTACTCTTTGTCGTCCTTCTGGGGACATCTTGTGCGATCGCAAGTACTTTGTCAGCAAAGTTCTCGATGATACCATCGTCATCATCCCTGGCAAGACCAGATGAATCATTGACATCCGAGTGCACTTCATCATTCGCATCGTTTACGAATCAGTCACCCTAGACGCCAGTAAGGAAGGGAAAGTCAAACTTGACAACTCTTTGTAGCTCTCAATGTCCTCTTCATAGGTTGTTCCTTTCTCTGTTGCTGAGGCAGTGGCGGATCACTCTCTTCTTCATCCTCTTCATCCCCATCATCGTCAGCATCTTCTCCGCCACGCTCTTCATTATCCGCATGCTATACCTGGTAGTATCAATGGATACAAAGATGTAATGCGGGGTCTAACTCAGAACCTCCTGGTCCCAACCTTCCGAGGCTCCTTGGCGCTTGTATTCGAGAGCTCCGGCTGAGTTCCACTCTTGGAGTCAGTTTCAGCTCCAATCAGGCATCTTCCTTTGTTGCCAGTCATTTCCAAGTCGTGAAGAGTTTCCATAGCATGATGTAGGTACCCACTCTTATCATCATCATCATCATCATCATCAACATCATCATCATCATCATCATCATCATCATCATCATCATCATTATGATTATTATCATCATGATCATCATCATCATCAACATTGGCGGTATCGACATCGTCATTGTTGTATTTTCACTCGGCAATAACCTGAAGCTGCCTGTGCCACATAAATCGATTGATGGATCCCTCTATAGGACCGTGTAAGAATCGGTAGATATAAGTGGTATAATGTCAAACCTGAGATGTCTTTGCAAGTATGTTGTTCGAGTCCCTTGGGGACTCCTCCTAATCACTGTAACCATCATCACCATCACGAAAGATGTGTTGGCAAGTGTCAAATTTAAGATATTCCTGATCAACGGAGTCAGGACTGTAGGTACACTGCACTTGCTATTTCAGGCAATGGCGAGCGTCGACAGAGGGCAGATGGCCGGTTTTCATGGTGGGGCCCATAGTATTGAAATGGGAGTAGATGTAGATGAACTTTGAGAGTCAAAGTGATTGTGGGAAGGTATATGGAGGGGTAACCACGTGGGGTTCACAATTAGGGCAAAGGACAGCATACAATGTCATTCGCCATGCTCGCAGGTACAACTGTATTTATAAAACGTATTGACGAGAATGATTCCACAGAATACTACCAGATCATTAAGCGAGTTGAAATGTCGAAAACCAAAGGTCTATCAATCTCTTGTAATATTGTGATTGAGATATTCAGTACAGTCCAATATTGACAAGTACTTGTTAGTATTTTACATTACAGGATTACTTGGAGGGCACATTGCACATCGTATTGTCATAAGGTCACTGGAAAGAAAATACTGGCTGGTACAAAGTTAAACAGTCAGGTATTCCATAATACCTGAATATAAGTCCAACTGAAATCAAGACAAAAATCTCTGAGGCCACTGGCCCAAGAAAACTTGGTATCAATAAGTACAGAGCCAAACATTGAAGTACTGAATGATACTAGTGCTCCAGTCAAACTCGATCCTAGCCAACGATTTCTTCAAAGGTGGAAGTTCAGACATCAAGGAGTATATATAGGTACCTAGCTATACAAAGCAGTATTTTCCAATACCATGGCGCTATTGAAACTCCAAACAACCCAAAAACATCTTCAATGGCGCTGAATAGAGAAAAGCCGGTATTTATAAGTACAATGCTATACAGAGCAGTATTGGAAGATACCATAAAACCAATTGAGCCCAACTGAGCAAAGAATTTCTTTGAAGGTGGAGAGTCCAAAAATGGAGGTATCAGCGCATATAGAACCATATGCAGCAGTATTGGGAAATACAATGCCATCAGTCAAACTTCAACCGAGCCATGAATTTCGTTAAAAGGAGTGGATTGAGAAAGGGACTGTTACTCATAAGTATGGGGTGATACAGCGCGGTATTGCAAATACCTGTGTTTCAACATTTTTGAACTGAGCTAAAGATCTCGTTCAAGGATTTCGCAGTAGAGACTATTCTGTTATCATTGGGTACAGGTTTGCGTTGAGTGGTATTGTCGTGTATTTCGAAGCACAATGGTGGGAGAATGATACTGATTTTAAATCGTGATACATACTGACACATACCATGCTGTATGGATGAGTCTTCAATGATACTCAGATTCCAAGATCTGTGAGAGCAGTATATACAATGATTGAATTCTGAAGGCACCACAGGTAGTGCCGAGAACGGGAAATATATATGGCCCCATACAGGTCAGCACTGACAAACAGTTGAATATACCGGCAGGACAAGAGCTACATCGCGAGAGTTCTAAAATGGGCGAAGAGATGATCTTTTCTGTCGCACAAGAAATTCATAGTCGAGTAATACCGCCACATGCTGATTGGTATGGCCTAATATTAACTGCTCGCAGTCTCTGCGCAGAGTCAGCCAATACAAATTCATTACCACCTAGCGAACGGGCAACTGCACGCAACTTTTAGATCATCTTCTATCGCGGCATTCACAAATGCCATGGACCATATGAGGTTATAAAATTGTCTACCATATGTGATACCGTCCACGCCCTGCAATGTATCATAGAGCGATTGGCCAGATACAACAATCAATTGAATGTCTTGTATGTATTCTGTATGCAATTGGATTGGGCTTCAGATCCCCAGAGGGGTGTCCAAACGTGTGATATCGATCGTCAGCAGGAAGATGAATTGTGACTGACTGGTATTGATCGCGAAGGGTGAATGCCAGGAGTCACTATGTGACCAGCTTATTTGAGATCCCTGGCTGCCCATCTGTTTTAGGGTGGAATACTGCTGACATGAGCAGTATTGTCTGTGACTTCCAACTAATGTCCACGCAGAAATCCAATGTAGATAGTGTGTCTCTGTCACTAAGAGTTTCGCAGCAGATAGCAATTAGTCATTGCACGACATTCAAGACTCACTGTGCTGACTCTGTTCTGTCAATGGCCTCAGTGCAATTGTGTCCTCTTAATCATGTCGACATATTATAAGAGAAATCTACATGCACTGCATAGTCCCAGTGGTATTGTGTAACTCATACATGTCGTACCAAGCCTACTGCTTTCCCAGCACATTGATCAACCCGTGCACACTTCTTGCAGACTGTTGCATTGTGTTGCTCCACGATGTACATTTCTCGCAATGAGATGCGCAGCCTAGTGTTATCAATGGTTCTGGACCGTCACTTCGGGTCCCGGTCTGGGTCGCAACCGGACCTGAGCCAGATTGGCAGTATGGGTTATCAATAAACCCAAACTGTCGATTCAGGTACACTTTGATTGACATCTCCCTACCCCTCTTGATTGGGAGGGTTCTCCACGGGTTGTACAGCGGGTCCATCTGAAAATATATATATCATGGTTTCCTTTACTATTTGATGATAGTACTTGATCAAGATCGATTATTTGACATCGAGAAATCACATTTTGCATGTTATGTATCTTGCGAGATTAACAATATTTTAAGTCTTGTTTCTCTGTTAATGATTTGTATTTTTGACCATTGAGGAGGTCAATGGTTCAATTATATGCTCAAATATCCATGCAATGCCTTTATTACCCCATCTGCATCACCAGCAATTGATGAACCTTCGTTGAAGCTGGGTTGACGGATATTGTCCAAATGGCGTTGTGACCATGTCACTTTCTCTTTTACGCATACTGGGTGGCAATACATTGGTTATGGATTTCAGGGAGCAAATAACTTACCAATTACCTTATTTACAAGGTCAAAAATGGTGGAGGGTCCATTGACACTTGAGGTGTAGCGGCATTGTCACAGAACATATTGCCTATAATGGCTGCCAATACTTCGATTATGGGTAAATGCCGTAGCACAGCCCTTGGATTATACAAGATTCAACAACTAAAATCATTGACACTCTGTTGACCCTCATTTTCAGACTGGGGCTGTGACCATGTCAGTTTCAGATTTGCTCATAACAGCTGCCAATACGTTGATTATAGGTAAATGCCGTAGCACAGCACTTGGGTTATTCAAGATGCAACATCCAAAATCGTTGACACTCTGTTAACACTCTTTTGACACGGTGTGGATGATCTGTTGATGCTGCATTGACGATCTGTTGGCAGTCGGTTGACACTCATTTTGAGGTCTAGCAGTATCAACACACACAATATTGCCTATAAAGGCTGCCAATCCTTTGATTATGGGCAAACGCCCTAGCACAGCCCTTGAATTATACGAGATGCAACACACAGAATCGTTGACGCTCTCTTGACGCTCATTTTCAGACTGGGGCTGTGACCATCAAACTTTCGCTTTCCCTCATAACGGCTGGCAATATGTTGATTATTGGTATATGCCATAGTAGAGTCCTTGGATTATACATGATGCAACACCCCAAATCATTGACACTCTGTTGACACTGTGTTGACACTGTGTTGATGCTCTGTGGACGCTCTGTTGACGCTCTGTTGATCCTCATGTTGAGGTGTGGCAGTATCGACACCCACGATATTGCCTAGAATGGCTGCCAACTCTTCGATTATGGGTAAATGCCGTAGCACAGCCCTTGGATTATACAAGATGCAACACAAAATCATTGACACTCTGTTGACACTCATTTTTGGACTGGGGCTGTGAACATGTCACGATCTCTTTTGCTCATAACGGCTGCCAATACATTGATTATGAGTATATGCAATAGAAGAGCCCTTGGATTATACATGATACAATACCTAAAATTGTTGACACTCTGTTGATACTCTGTTGACACGGTGTTGATGGTCTGTTGACGCTCTGTTGATGCTCTGTTGATGCTCTGTTGACGCTCTGTTGATACTCTGTTGACACTCTGTTGACACTAATTTTGAGGTGTAGCAGTATCAACACACCTAATATTGACTAAAAGGGCTACCAATACTTCGATTATGGGTAAATGCCGTAGCACAGCCCTTGGATTATAGAAGATGCAATACCCAAAATTGTTGACACTCTGGTGACGCTCATTTTCAGACTGCAGATGTGATCATGTTGCGATCTCATTTGCTCATACCGGCTGCCATTACGTTGATTAGAGGTAAATGCCGTAGCACAGCCCTTGGATTATACAAGATGCAACACTCGTGATTGTTGACGCTCTGTTGACGCTCTGTTGATGCTCTGTTGATGCTCATTTCCAGGTGTACTGTCATTGACACTGACCATATTGCCACTAAATACGGCCAATACTTTGATTATAGGTAAACGCAATAGCACTGCCCTTGGATTATACATCATGCAACACCCTACATTATTGATGCTTTGTGGATGCTCTGTTGACACTCTGTTGACAGTGTGTTGATGCTCTGTTGACGCTCTGTTGAGGCTGTTTTGACGCTCTGTTGATGCTCATCCTTTCGTGTAGTGACAATGTCAGTAACCACATTGCCAATACAGGCGGCCAATACTTCAATTATGGATAAAACCGTAGCTTAGCCCTTTGATTATACCAGATGCAACACCCAGAATTGTTGACACTCTGTTTGGGCGCTGTTGAGACTCTGTTGACACTTATGCTTTTTGTGTCGCAACATCGATATTTACCATAATAACTACAAATAAGCCCAACACTCCAATTATGGGTAGAAGCCGTAGCACAGCCCTTGGATTATACAAGATATAACACCCAAAGTCAATGACTCTCTGTTGATGCTCATTTTCAGAATGGGAATTTAACCAGCTCGCTTTGTCTTTTGCCCATCAAAGCTGCGAATACGTTCATTATGGATAACAGCGAGCAAATCCCTTCCCAATTGACTTACTTACACGACCAAAAATCATTGATGCACCGGAGACGCTCATTTTGACAATGCAGCCGTTACCATGTCGATTTCTCTTTATCTATAAATGCTGCTGATATGTTGGTTATGAATAACAGCGAGCAAATCGCTTTCCAATTAACTTACTTACAAGACAAAAAATCGTTGATTCTCCGTTGATGCTGAGTATTAGAATCTGGCTGTTACTGTGTCACGGTCCATTTTGCCTATAACGGTTGCCAATCTGTTGATGATGAATAACAGCGAGCAAATCACTTTCCCATTAAGTTGCTTACAAGTCGAAAAATCAATGACACTCCATTGACGCTCAGTTTGTGAATGGGGCTGTTACCATGTCGCTTTCTCTTTCGGCTAGAAAGGCTGCCAATTCTTTGGTTATACATTACTGCGAGCAAATCGCTTCCCAATTAACATACATTTCAAAACCAAAAATCATTGTCAATCTGTTGACTCTCATTTTCAGCATTGGGCTGTATCTGGATTGCTTTTTCTTTTGCCTATCAAGGGAGCCAATACATGTGTTATGAATAACAGCATGCAACTCGCTTTCCAATTAACTCAATTACAAGACCAACAATCATTGATGCTCCATTCACACTCACCATAAACATGTCCTAACTATTGTTTTATAGATAATTATTTTGTACAAATACTCATTTAGTCATTGTTGACAGCCAATGTATAATTTGTATCAATACTCAGTTGCATGCAAAAGATTTGTGGCCTATCAATTTCTGATCAACTGAAGCACATGTTCTCTGAGTGATGGATAACGTAGCGCAGTGACATTCCAGCACTCTCAGCTGCCAATTCACTGCATGTAGATCCATACATTAATTTTTCATGAATATAGCCCAACTTGCTCACTATGCTATATCCAGTTCGATCTCCTCGATTTCCATGACCTACCATAAGCAATTTGCAAATTACTGACTATGTGCACCTGGTCTGAATGCAGAGTGATGTAGTTTGATATATGGATGAATGCAACATGATGGTGGTCATTCATATACATTCGCGTTGCGTATTGACCGCTCCTTCTATGACTCGTATGCCATCAGTATCTGAAACTTTTTTAGTATATGTTATCCCAAGTATAGATTGCACATTCCAACTTATCTGTAAGAGGCGGGACGATATCGCGTTGATCAATTGTCAATCAACTTGGTTTGGAGTCTAGAACGTTCATATGACCGGCATGACCCTTGCACATGTACAGACCAATTATCATGTCGCACAATGTAGTCACTGAAATCAAAAAAGCTATAACATGTAACAAAATAGATCCACCAATTAAGTTTTGCGGAGATGTGTCTTCAATGATTACATATTGCACCGGTAGTGTACAGATGACCTCCGAGCCAATACAATATGTTCATCTGAATCCATTTCGTGTATGCTAAGTCGGTAGGGAGGCATCTTGCATGGGTGAAAGTTTACATGCTTAACAGTTTCCAATTTCATAATCGGTGAAGAATTGGGTATCGCGTCGATTGTGGGAGCCGATATGTATATGTGTGACGGTTGTTTCCCGCATGCTAATTGCATATAGCTACTTCATGCTTGTGATGTTCCTTGCGGCATTGCGATTTTCCGCTGACACTATCATGTATCCCCATCAGCTCTCCAAATGTTTTCATCGCAGTCGCAAGTGCAAACTGATCCATTTCCAGCTTAATAACTGCCTTAACTATCAATATGACTGTTCTGGACCTCAAATAATACTAATGATGAAAGACGAAAAATCGTTCACACTCAACTTCAGGAAGTTGCAGGGAGGATGTCTCTCCTAGTTTTGATTATAAAGGCAGCCAATGAAACGAATAAAGAGAATAATGTACACAAGTTGATATTTTGCATATCACAGAAATCTATCTGACTGCGACCATATATTGAAAAACCCAACATTGAGAACTAGTGATTGGAACTGATGGGTCTAGCCAAACCTAGCAATACCCCTGGGTTGACAAGTACTGGTACGTTTTTGGCATGCCAAGACTCTCCAGATAGGGTTTTTGGAGGTGTCTGGAACCAAACAAAACCATTTTCTGGTCCAAACCCATACCGCTGGCAGGTTATCCGGACCCCTTGCTAATACTAGCCCTGCCTCACTATGAGATATGTTTTTTCTGGTCTGAAATGGTCTCCAAGTATACATTCACGGTAATCTGTAAGGGTGTTGAATGTTTGGGCGTTTCAGAATGTATAACCATGGCAGTATCCAGTCAAATATAATGGGATTCTGTTTTTGGTGGTGTTTGTAAAGCAGGCTGTCATCTGGGAAAACATGTGGCTGCAAGCAGCACAGTTGTATACTATCAGCAGAGCAGATGTCTATAGTCTGTATATGTTTCAGCTCTTGGGCACTAGCATTTGAATTATAGATTTACTGCAGCTGACATTATTCATTTCAGCAGCGACTTCTTCTGAGGACTGTATCAAATTCTGAATTCTACACTTTAAGTCCTAACTCGAAATCTTGACATTGTTCCTACTTATAGTCCAGACAGCATGTCAGTACAGCGGTTGTCAGTTTTTGCGCACCTAGAGTATATCCGGCAACGTGAGTAAAAGCTTGTAAATCTGTGAAGTAGTCCATTTGTTGTACTCTGAGTTCAGGTTGTATTAGTATGTGGTTTGAAGAGGCATAGTCTGGATGAAGCACAAAATATGGATCTAAATGAATGTACTCGTGCTTTCTTAGAACTGGGTTAATGAGGGCTAGGAGTTGTTTCTCATATGTAGGATTCCGTGTGTTGACAAAGTTACTCTTCCTGTTCTAGCCGGCAATGACACTGGTGTCTTCATCAAGTTACTGCTGTATGAGTTCTGCCCTGACTACATATTTCCTGTTGTTAGACTGCACCAGCTACTTGTCCCATCCCTCATATTATCACAGTATAGAAGCTTTGCAGATGGTGTCTTTCACCATATCCAGAGCCTCCTCTGGCTCTCCATTCCTACTAATTGCACTGTATCCACATCCTTCAGCCATGGCTTACCTTGGCATCCACCCATTCCAACTTTGATAGTTAGCGTCGACATTCAATACTATGGCCTGCTGATAAGTTTGTAGTTTGGTACAACCTCACAGTAATAGAACACAAACCCAGGAAAACTGTTAACTCAATTTTAATGTATGGACGAGGCTATTCAGTTACTGCTTGAATCTTGGAATGCACATTATCCAACTCCTGTTGTCTGATCAGAAAATGGAACAATGCACTCTAATCATGGAACCATTCAAATTTCAATATGTTCTGTTTCTCGTCAACTTTCATTTCCAGCTCCAACGAATTGCCCACTCAATGCAGATACTGCCGTGTGTGGTATTGGAAATGGTTCCAGCTGGACTCACTGCGGTCCAGTTTTAAAACATGACTAGAGCATTTGTCCGGGTCAGAACATATCATGAAATCAGACTAGATCAGTCAGTCCAGATTGTTACCCTGCCAGCACTTACACTTGCAGTGTGTATGGCCGAGCTGCGACCACACTGTGGTTCCATTTTCCAGATTGCACAACTTTCACTCATACCAAGTATTTGACTTTTCATCGCATCACAATATAGTCTCTCTGTGAAATTTACCATTTCAAGGCCTCTTTCATGTCACTGTTTCTGATTTGCGATTTCATCAATGAGAAATTGAGCTTATCATCCGGCCAAACTTCCGTGCAGTCCATACCAGCCTGATGACTATTAATCTGATCGCAAGTCAGTGAATGGGTGATGAATGACGTCGCTGCTTGATATATTTCATGTATACAATATGTCACAACAAAATGGGAACTCAGATACTTAAGTGGAGCTAGATAAGTTGACATTGTAGGGGAGAGTTAATCAATGGAAACTGGTCCTGATGCAGTGGTTTGGGTATTTGGGATGATAAAACCAGATGCCACGGTCATGGTTCGGTCACCTCCCGGACCCGAAACCCAACCTGCAATTTCGAACTGGTGCAAACACTAATTATGGGAATCTACCAGATATCATCTAGTCTACAGTAAATTGCAGGTTGCAAAATGACTTTGTCTTGATACACATGCTTTCGACTTGGATTCTGAGTAGCAGTAGTGCAGACAAATAACTCCTCCTGCCACCACATTGCAATGCTATGTACCAGAAATAATCTACACTGTTGCAGTATTAGTTGGTTACTGATTAAATCGTCAATACAGTTGCTGGTAAATCTGATTCATGAGTAATCATTTTTATAATTGCAATATTGTACAGTCACGCTTCATGCCAGCACATATTCCAACTACTTGACAAACCAATCCTAGATGTTCAAGCGGCAGTTATAATTCGACATTATTGTGCATTTGTTATCTTGCATAGAATGGCTCTAGTTGGAAGTAACATATTTTATAACTACTTATACATAAGTACAATAATCTATTACAATCTTATCTTTATGTCAACTAAGAATCTTTCAGAATTAAGATAATCCTTTTGTGATATGTTCTCAAACAAACTCGGTAGTTTATCAAGAATATCTAAAGAACTCTCATCCTAATAACTTTACTATAACACTGTTTCATTCTTCCTGTCATTATAACACAGCTCTAGCACCAATCCACCATCAGACAACAGCAGAGAAGAATACGTTACAATATCATGCCGAAATCTTTTCACAAATACTCATTGCACTAATACTATTCAATACTAATACCAACTACTGAATATACAAAGTACTGATGTTATCCATTTCTATTAAGTTCTCTACCTTTTGTACGACAAAGAGTAGCAATGACAGTATGCAATCAGAGGGCTCAGCTGTTTGGTGATCCTTATCTTTATTGCAGAGAACCATACCATATTTGCAAAACACTACAAACCTTACACCATGCCAACTTCACATGTTTCAAATAGTAAGTTATTCATAATATTGCAAGAAACCTTTCACATAATGAGGAGTGTATTGAAATTGTCACACAGGGTGATAAAGCCAGCAATAGTTTTAGTTTTTAGTATGCTTATGACTAGGTTGACATAAAGTTGAATCAGCAAAATGTATTTTAGTCACTGGAAGCCGCCACAAGTGTGTGGATGCGGAGTGTGAACCTAGATGTGACAATTTCAGGAGAGTATCAGACCCTAGGAGGACATTCCGGTCGGCCTTCAGAGTAACTGAGATTTCCGATGACTGCTCCTGGAGTACGATGGGCATCAGCAAAAAATATTTCTGTCCGGGCGGAATGGCTCCGTCAGAGTGGACGCGCTCCGTCAGAGCCGTCAGAGACACCCCGGTGGTGGATTACTCCGCGCCCGGCCTCAATACCACGCGTCGCGTTGCATATCGCCCTCCGATCGCTGTTTCACCGTTTCTTCTTGCTCTGTCGGTCTCCTATCTTAAACGAACGCTCTGGCATTGTGGCCAACTGTGACCATACATCGGAATGGGTTCATTGGGTACGCGCTTGCATCGGGATTGCAATGCGATGGGTGACGCTGCGAAAATCTCTCTTCGCGTTCCTTCTACCTTCGCGCAAAATGCAAGTCTCTCTTTACTAAATATACAGGATTGCAAGGCGATGGGTGACGCTACGAAAATCTCTCCTCGCGTTCCTTCTACCTGCGCACAAAATGCAATTCTCTCTTTACTAATTATACGGGATTGCAAGGCAATGGGTGATGCTGCAAAAATCTCTCCTCGCGTTCCTTCTACCTGCGCGCAAAATGCAATTCTCTCTTTACTGATTATACACATCATTCCAAGTCGCCAGATCTATGTGGCTATTGACAATCCATCGCTCGTTCCGTCTGTCTCCTGTCTTAGTACTAGTAGCTATCTCTGGAATTACGTGCGCGCAGCCGACGATGTTTCGCACGCTGAAAACTTGCCAAGCAACGGCTGCCAGTGCTTTTCTCACTTGTACAAATTGCGAGACCGGATCCAAGTTACCCGAGTTTTCCGGTATTGTGGTGAGCGCCAAGGCTAACCAGTACTCAATGAAAGCTCCATCCTCGTTTTGGAGTTTGATTTTGAATAGTCGTTGCAGTTGCCATGGGAGACGCCCATTCAGCGCGGCATAACACATCCCCGGGCGTTGCTTTACCCACACCCAGTCGTTCCATCGATCCCCTCTCCGCCAGCTCTGGCTTCCTGTGCATCGACACATCTGAGATATGCCTTCACCTTCTAAACCCTCAACTTGAACCTTAATACCATGGTAAATACAGAGCTCCATTGCATGCAGTTGTTCATCCGATATATACGTCTTGTTACGACTCTTATGCTTTATAAACTCCCGCGTGCCGCTGTATAATGCCGCGCGGTGCGTTGCGTCCTGCGTATTGTCGATTAATGCTCTGAAGTCTTTGATCATAGCGTTAGGATGCTTTCCATCACGGCGGTTTTGGGGTCCCATGAATTCGGGCTTCACATATGACTGGGGGCTCTGGGGGGCAGCCAGATCAGCCCCGGAAGGGAGGACTTTGCAGGCGGCAGCGCTGTTATTCCGACGCTGAGCGAGGGCTTGGAGATTGAGCTCTCTCATTTCGAAGCAGAGGATGCGACGCTTAAAGGTGATTACATGTGGCAGGTAGTTGAGATTGTGATTGGAGGCGTTCCAACCGTCCTTGAGGTTCGTTTTATGCGCTTGTTCATGTCTCTCGGCAGAATACTGTTGCAAGGCTCCATATCGACGAACCTGTTCGGCCCAGTGAGACATCAAGTGGATCTTCGGAAAGTTGAAGTCGGCATCTAACTCCTTGGAAATATCTATCTCGTGGCTACTATAATCCCACCAGGAGTTCATTTCGGGGCGCTTCTTGGACCGCGTCCAAGTTTCAGTATTTGTTTCCTCGTCTACCTTTTGCTTCTTCACGAGTTCCGTTCTCAGGGCATTGGCTTTGGCCTTCGCCTTTTTGCCGGCTCGCCCGAGTATGAACACATCTTTGAAGGTGTGAAAATGATGCAAGGCGTCCTCCATGTAGCTCAATGTTGCATCATCGTGAGATTTATATCGAACATACATATATAATTCGAACAATGCCCGTTTGCACTCAATTGCGTGATTGAATATGGGACGCTGAGCGGGGTTTCCACCTCGTAGAGACTGGGTTACAACTCCAAGCAGGTACCGGCTCATTTCCTTCATCTCCTTCCCATTCCATTGAGAAACTTCCTCATATGACTTATTTTTTGGTGTGAGGTCGTGGTAAGCAGGCACGGATAACCAGATTGCATTGTACTTGTCGAGCCGTTCGTGCGTCTTCATGAAGTGGAAAATCCACTTCTGGAGGTGGTCAAGCATGCCGATCTGCATTGTATGGAGGAGGTCGGGCTTTGGGAGATCGCTCACAATACGGGGAATATGTCGAAACATGTTGAATTCTCGGTGAACATGGCGCGATGAGAGTTCGGCATCCGCTACCTTGGTGTTGGCATTGCTGAGCGTTCTATATAGGTTGTGATCCCGCCGGGGGTGTTCCTTGTCAGAATGCACATAATATCCCAGTTCGTTCTTTGGACACTCGCACCAAAAACAGACATCCCGTTCGAGATGATGTTGGTCGCTATACTCTGGATAATCTGCAAGCCATGCTGCCAAAACCGGTTTGCAACGCCTGAAGTTGCCATCTGCACAGAGAACGTTGTAATACCCGCTCCCAGCGCTGGGATTTTGTTTAAAGGTGAGTGGCTGGAGTAGCCGCCGGAGTACTTCGTTCAGCACCTCTCGGTTTGTTTGCCGCT
>Ga0307514_10001263_pt1 | contig 33070 bp, 28 predicted proteins | sample 16_EM_MG_FD_203088 | JGI IMG/M metagenome (GOLD analysis project Ga0307514, IMG submission 203088) | Populus trichocarpa ectomycorrhiza microbial communities from riparian zone in the Pacific Northwest, United States - 16_EM | ecosystem: Host-associated > Plants > Roots > Unclassified | place... | reverse complement strand
AGAGGAGACTAGTTCCGCGGAATCCTCCGACGACTCATTATAAGGAATAGGATCTACGGTCGTACGCATCTAAATACATATACGAGTTACTAAGTATATTGTCAAAGGTGTTGTTACCCCCGTAACACTGATGGTCCTTAGCGGGATTTCAGAAGAGCCTCATGTCAATTTGATAGTGAGCCTCACTGCTAGCGTATTTATTGAGAGTTCACGAATATCGTAATGGTAGAACTGATTTGATGATTCAATAACCTTGGCCTGTCGTGAGTCTTCAAGGCTAGCGACACCGGTTATTTCTTACCACACTCATTGAACTATTTTAAGTTGGACCAGACATGTCGACTGCACTATAGTGACTGACGTATCAGGCAGACAATAGCCAATATGCGATTATGTGTGATCCCAAGCCATTTCCCCAGTTTGAAGCGGAACACCTTGCGCACCCCCCGGTTAGTGAGAATAGTCTCGACCTAAGCATGGCGTGTCTGATTGATTGTGACGTTGGACAGAGTTAATAAGACCCTGTGAACATATGAGAGGTTAATCGTCAGATCAAATGTTGACGGAGCAGTGATGAGCCACCACGCCAGTCTCCGAAGCAGATAAACCAAATAGCCTGAATGATGAGGTTGTGTCTTAAATATATTAAGCAATCTGCATACAAGCCCTCCAAATAACCATGTCAGGCGAGGAGAGGTTTCAACTATCCGGAAATACGAGTTGCGAGAAGTCTAAGTTGAAGTTACTGTTCGATTACATCTTATTCGGGATGATGACCCGAGAGGGAGCATTGTGCTTTAAAACCAATCATGCAAGAACACATTGACCTTTGGGAAGCATGGTCATCTCAAGAGAGATTAAAGCTCAATTCACAGTACTCTAAGATATGACAGATGAGATCATAGCAATTCTGGTTGATGATGATGGCCCCTCGGGGGAGAGTAATTCTTTAAAACCAATCATGCAACGAGAGAAAGCTATAAAGAGACAGCAATGCTCCAGCATTAAAGGGAGGAAGAAAGAAGAACAACGATACCTACCTGCGAAGAAGAAACTGAAATATTATAAGTTTCCAGTTCTCATTATTATGATTATCTACGAGTATATTGGCATGATCTATTAGAAATGTACGCGGTTCCCCCACCCCACGATCAAGCATAAATTCAGTAATGAGTACGACGTGATCTTGATTTCATTATCCTCGTTGCTGGATCAATTCGAAAAGGAGGATTGATTTTTTGCAGCACAGTGTATCTGGTGGCTAGCAAGTATAATCCAGTTTAACCTACTATCAACATTATAAAATATTCCCTTCCGACTACATCAATGACTTAGTGGACACACCACTCTCAGAATACATCAACAATACAATACGGGAGTCGAATAGCATAAAGGCAAATCCTGAAGACGAGCTTCATTCGTCCGAAACAAGAGGCAATCACAATCAAGGTATTGAGATTCAGGTCTCATCAAGGAAGCAACTGCCCATGAATAAGATCAAGACAAGGGCGAATCCCAATCCGACTCGTTCGGGAAAAATATTCAAGCAGTATGGACAACCTTCCAATAAGCAACTGTTGAAAAGATTGGGAGATATAAATAAGCGGCAGTTACAGCTTACTCGAAAACTGCTCAGGAAAGGAAGTGCAAGGGCTGGGGAGATGATATATCAGCAGCGACACGGATACTGAAACACAGGAAGTTTTCTCCTCAGTTTTCCTGAAAACCATCCGAGATTAAGACTGTACTGAATCACGTATCTGCACATGTAATTGGACCGAGGGGGCTCTTTGAGTAGTGAAGTTTGCGCACTTATTCGGCTACACTGGACAGAGGTGATACCGAGCCTGTCCGGAAATGGTCTGAGGGTAAAGTGGCGCTAATTCACGTCCTCTGTGCAATTCACCAGTCAAGATCGCAGGACACCTGTGGGCTTCCAGTGAAGATTTTTCTGAGGAAGTTTGGTTAGTGTGCAAAGGCCAGGCATGGGGGATGTTGCCTCATGTATGGCTCTATGCATACAAGACGATGTTGGCCTTAGTTTCACTCCGGCGTGTTCGGGTGCATTACTCGTGATGAGTGGTCAGATTTAGGAGACTATGGAGAACCCTTATCGCTGAGGAAACTTGGGCATAGCGAAGCAGACTTAACATCTGTGAGGCTACGTATGGCCGAGGAAACTAGAGACCGTGGCACGACAGGACGGATGCCGTTGTCGACTTTATGCGCAACCTGGGGTGTGGTTGTTAGCAACTCAAGCCTAAGGAGCAAAGATCGTGAAAAAGCTTTGGTACTTGAGATGTCCTGATGAAGCGAATGCTGATAGGGGGCATCAAGTTAAGTATCAGACTGCACTACACTTATATCAAGGCCAGAGAGAATTGCTAATGGAATAGAATGCTAAAGGCCGTATTCAGCCTTCGGGTTGTAAATGTCTACTTCGACACACCACCTTGTCTGGAAGACCCCATTCTAACGATGCAAGTGAGCATTTAGGGAGATTACGCTTGAGACGTAATATTGCCAATAGTATCTGAACACCAGATTAATCAAGGAAATTGGAAGAGGGAATTTGTGAAGATACGTAACAATTTGGATTGTACTATCACAGGGCAAAATATTACCGCCACAGTATTAATCAATCATCGATATTAATTATACGAATATACTTTACATCACCAATTAGTCACCGAGATTGATTATATGTACTGTCAATATTGTATTACACCATGGTACGAGTTAGTGACTATCCATTTGATTGTTTCTGATACAACTATACATATCTGCCCCTGTTGCGTATACGATCTGTATAGATTACCTATACACTATCTCTGGGAATACGCATAGGAGGTCATTCTAACAACTATGGCAGTGGACCTAGTAGTTACAAGTACAGTTACTGAGGTCAAAGCACCCCCGTAACACTAGACCAGGCGCGCTGTGATAAGACAATACGAACTACAAGGGTTCCACTGCCAAAGAAATGGAGCTGTGCCGATACTGTCATTGCCCACACTCCACTTCCAAATGTACGACATCCCATCAGGGCCATAGCATCACCATTGATTAAACGCCCAAAGTCAGCCATCAACATATCACACGAGTCTGACATTGTACAGGCGCTCCCACTTCCCAAGGCCAGTGGAGACCACAATGTTCCTCAACCAAAGGCTGGTGGAAACCACAACGTTCCTCAACTCCAAAAGGCTACTTTTGAGGTAGCAAAAAGGTTCCTGGAGGCAATCGTATTTACCAAGACTCGCTAGCCAATCATTTCCAATAAGAAGTACTCGATGGTTGATGAAGCTTGGAAACTAGCCATTGAAGCCCAGGACCGTCAGCAGGTATTAGCTGGTGCTCCGGTAGGTACTGCATCTGTGTGTCAATTGCCCGGTGGTCCATCTCTTAAAATCGTTCCACAAACCCGGGAAGCTGTAAGTGTATAATCTGTTTTCTGCTCCTTGATTGGACTTATGATGATATTAAACCCACAAAAATGCATTGTTAAAACTAAAGATTCGTACCATTTGAAGGCGTTTGGAAGATGGAGCTTGTCGAACTATTGTCTGTAGTTACCGGTTGAAATTAGGATCACAGACCGAGCTTTGAATTCAAATTAAGGAGCACCTGTTTGACGATGCTTATCTCTCAAAGGTCATCGATGATAAGATGTCCTGGTTCACCCGGATGAAAGTGCTTGATCTAATCTACCATCAGTTTTTCTTTACCGCCAATAGCGTAGGGCGACAACCAACCACATCACAGTTCTTTCAACCTCTAACACCGCAGACATTAGTGCTTGTAGCCGCAGCTATTCATTGTGCGTTGTCTGAGTGTGCGACTGGAATGAAAGTTACAGTTATGTTTTCTCAAGATAAATATCGAGGTAAATTTTCCCCTTCCACGGTGATAGATTGCATTACTGCAGAAGCCATTGCACTCATCAAATTCAAATTACACATGGTGGGGCTGCTTCATACCACCCCATGGTGCTCCTCTGGTATAGTAGGCGCTCCTCAATCCCTGTTGGCGCTCCTCAATCCCCTTGGCTCTCCTCAATCCCCGTCGGCGCTCCTCAATCCCCTTGGCACTCCCCTTGCCCACCTCGCACACCACATCAGGCACTCCTCCTTTCCTGGTGGCACATCTCTTTTTCCTCTGAATTTATCATATTGCCTTTTAAACTCCATTCTGATTCACTGCAAGCTAACCTCAATTCAAACCTTTTAGATATCAAAAATCGAGCCAAAGGACATTGGAATTCAATTTCACCCACTCGCCAGGCTCGAATCAGTCGGAAATATAAGGTGCGGCTCCAGCTTCTTTGCGACGTTGATGAATTGTGTGTTCCCGCGTTTGTCAGCCCTGATGAGATAGGAGATTTAGTGGATGACATTGAGACTATGTTTGATTGATATCATTCCGATTGCTTATTCGGGTTATTGTTTCGGTTTTACCTACTTTCATTTTTGAATCACTCGCCATTTTCGTTGGTTCTTCCTTAATATAGCGATGCAAACAATACAATGTTGATGAGAAGGTGGGTACTATAGTATGAGTTAGAAGTTGATAACGAACAATAATCTATGTATCATACGTGGAGGGTATTCTTATTGCTCATGTACATCCGGAGTCTTTCAGATACCGCCTGCGGTTCTTCAACTGGATATCCATAAGCACCCAGCATCTCTCAGAGTTAGTTTTTGATTCGCGCATTGGTTGGGCGACAGTCCAATGTACTCCCACACTTTTCACAACCGCTCCCATGGTGCTCCCATACCAGTCATCAGAGATCCCAGTTACTCTGAAGGCCGGCCGGACTGCCCTCCTAGCGTCTGATACTCTCCTGAAATTGACGCTTCTAAGTTTCCACTCCACATCCTCTCAGACACTCATCGAGGCTCCGAGTGACTAAAATACATTTTGCTGATATTTTCCAATCGAGCATGATATTATTCTACTTCCATTCTTCCATCAACTACATCACAACCCATTTCTTCACCCTCTCGACAATGATTTCATCGATACAGAAGCAGACTGCGAAAATGGGTGTATCGATCCAGAGCAACCTCCAGTTTGGAATAGTATTTATGGTACTCCACACTGGCAAAACCGACCAGCCAGCAAGCTTATTTCTAACAAGTATTTCGATATCTTTGCAGAGGAAATAGATCCATTTTCGCCGTCGTCTTGCGAGGAGGAGTATCGATTAACGCACTGGTGCATCAAGTACAACTTGAGCAGAGCTACTAACAACGCACTGTTCAGAAACCCTATGATGGCGCCAGTCAGCAGCTTGACGTCATCCCACACTGCATTCATAAGTTTACACGGAATGTCCTAAGCGATAGTCATCAACTATTGGAAATCTGGCAAAGTGTGTCACAATTGTTTGGCCAATCGAAACAACCTTCACAACAATGAGTACAAAACGCTTCTTTGACCGCATACCTATTGATTGCATTGAGTTCCTCATGCAACAGCCTGTGGTCAGGAAATGTATGTCGTATGCTCCAGCGAAGGAATTCAATGATGCTGAGGAACATATCTACTCAACAGTGAGATCAAGTGACAGGTGGTGGAATGAACAGGTACGTTTGTTGAATATCGTCATAGCTACACTGATCGAAACTGCTTCAATAGCCATGAGGGCAGCTTGGCGCTACGATTGTCCCATTATTCAGCAGTTCAGACCAGACTCAACATGTAAACTTTTCGGACGACAAGACAGAATGGCCAGTATAGTTTAGTCTCAGGAACATTGACTCAACGATTAGATGAAAGCCTTCCAATCTTGTAAGCATCCTTGTTGCCCTTGTTCCCAGTCCTCCGAAATATCACTTTACATGACAAGGAAAAACATCTGCCATTAAGAAACAACAAAACCAGAATCATGAAGTTTTAAGCAAGGTCTTAGAGCATATTTTTGCCCTCTCGACGCGCTTATTGACACTGGAAAGCTTAGGCTTTGTGCGGACAGTTGGATGGGTGAATGATATCTTGTCATCTGTGCATGGATGGCTGACTACTTTGAAAACATCCACTTGCAATGACTCAAACAGCCCCATGGCCCTGTGTGCGAACCACCGAAATCATGATTTGGAAATTTGAATTTAATGGCATGGCAATTGAGAGACTATCGGCCATACTTCCAAAAGATGATACTCGTGACTCAGGGTGATGGGACATAGCGACAGGAAGTAAGGCAGTATCTGGGCGATCGAGGTGTTGGAACCATGGAAGGTGTCTACTGGAATATGCAATGCATCTCCCCAACAACTATTATCGTACCCAATATCGTTCGTACTGTCTATGTTGGTATGCTTAAGCATTTGACGGACTGGATAACATCCTTCCTCAAACAACAATCGACGATCAACATATGCAATCAGCTTTGGGGGATGATGCCTCCATATCCTGGCTTCGGTCAATTCAACAAGTCATATAGCCAGGTGATGCCATCAAGTGGGAAGGAGATGACAGTACTCGGGTGGGTGATTGTTCCAGATTTTGTGGTGACTCAATTAAACCCTTCAGCAATCGAAACAATCTGCTTCACAGAAACCCTGTTTTACAACAAGAACTGAGCCTACTTTCACCATATGGAACAGGACTGGTCCCATACTGCAGCCAAGATAAAGTACATGCAGAATTCTCTGGAGGATTTTCATCATCACAAGGATATTTTCAGTCAATTCGGTGCCAGCAAATCTACAAAGAAGATCTCGAAAGCCTTGAAAATGCTGCTTACTCTGGACAAATAAGAGGAACGGGAGAGTAATCCCACTTGGATCAATATTTCTGTGCCTGCAAAGTGTTATCGCGTTGATGAAGATAAAATACAGATCGAGTTAGCCCAACATCCTGTCGACAAATAGGATTCCAACTTTGTGAACATGCACCTCCTGAACCACTTCTGTGTCCCTATCCGCCAGCTTGGCAACCTCTTAAATGCACACTCTGAACTTGCAGAAAGAGCAATATTGGATCTTAACGAAGCGTACCAACAATTCGATCATCATGAGGCCGCCTTACAGCTTTTGCGAAAGTAGGCCCAAAAGAAGATGTTTTAGTATTGAGAGCTGAATGCAAATGGTGCAAAACAACATCGCAACAATGAAATGCCTCTAACCAAAGCGCCGATCAAGCAAATGATGAAAACCCCACAACCAGAAATCAAGACCTTTGATGACTTGACCAAGTGGTGTGCAATGTCAAAAGGGGAGCTACAGAATCACATTGCTCAGTGTTTCAAGTGATTTGTTGACTTCACAGACTATATCAATCGCAATCACTATTTCAGTCTTCTCAACAATGCAAAATATATTTTGGTACAATTCAGTGGCAATTCTGGTGATATCTTTTCAATGTGACAAGCAGGCAGTTTATAAGGTTCGTTGCGCAGGGTCCACAAGGTGGAGAAAGTATAAGCCACCATCAAATGATCGAGTACTTCTCTGGATGGGGACGAGTCCGGATAACCACTTTAAGTTGACAGCTGAATGCATTGGCGCATGGTTGAAGTGTCTTTTTGTCGTTGAGGATACTGAATGAAGCATTAAAATTGTTCTTGCATTGTTTCAGACATTTGCAACAGGGCCAATAAGTCAGACTGCTTGTATGGTTATTGTTGAGGAGAGACATCAACCTCTGTTGCAACCTTTGCGCGATGGAAGCTACTGTCGTAAGCCTCTTTTCTGCATCAGATCCACTTATATTGTCTCTATAAGCACAATCCAAGGGGTGGCACACCTGCTTCCGCTGACGCCGCAGCCAGATAGCATGCAGTGGTACTTGCTCAATACAATCGACTTGAATGCTTTCAATTTGTTTTACATGTAAATTATTCGATTTGATGCTGGAAGCAATTGTTGCTGCGATATTTAAAATTCTCATGTGTTTACTCTGGGTGTATTAATTTTTGTTATGGGAGTTGTGCAAACTTGTATATAATCAATGTCTCAAGGGATTAAATAGCTAAGAATATTGTTGAAATTAACGAAGCAGTTCAAAAAACCATCAAAACGATTAAAATCTACAAGACCAACGTGAAAGAATCAAGTGCAGTAAATTACCTTAATTTTATCGGTAAACAAGGTTTTGAATTGTCAACAGGATGTGATCACATCTTTGAACTGCTCGAAGCATGGTGGAAGATTGGAAATAAGGCGTTCAGATGATTTGGGGAAACTATGGAGAAGGACTGGTGAATGGGTTCCATTTTCGAAAACCAATATCACTTTCTGCTGATGTTTACATTCAGGATAGATGTTTTAAGTAAAATATATTATTTTTTGGTGCTGAAGAATCTCAATTCATGTTGCTTTGAAATGCCAAAATGTAACTCAGTGTAAAACTAAAACTAAATTTCTCTCGCAAAGTATAACTTGGTTAGATGACATCAGTCTTGACAAATCCAATGTTAACTGTTATCTTATAGCAGTAATCATGTTACATAGCAGATTGCAGTAAATACAATAGACATCATAGCAACTAATATTGCACGACATTTATTTATGAAACAACAACATGCATGCCAGTCAAAGAATCTGTAGTGGAATACCACCAGAGCCACATGTTGATTGATTACGATATTCCATGTGGGTTCTAGCTAATTGACCTATGATAACACAATTATTTTGCCATAGCCGGAATATTGAGTATAACATCCACAGTGTGCAGAATTATCAACAACACCTACCATGTCTCATCTGGCAGGACAATATATAGTTAAGTTGCCATTATACAACATTATGTATGCAGTAGATGTCATACAATATATGACAAAGCAGAATCATGAATTATATCTTCTCATAAGTGGGAACACCTCGCAGTACATCCTGATCATCCAATAGTCATGACCTATGCATCCGGAGTCAGATGGATGATTAAAATTGGCTGACAATAACTGCCTGGAGCAACCATGCTCTTTAGTTTGAGTTTGTATGCATCGCAACACCCCCTGTGGGTCATAAACTATATTTGCAGAGTATAGATTTGTCGCCAATTCAATCTCCGATGTAATTGCTTAATACCCAGAATATGGTGAAACATTCATATAATTGAAAAAGCACTTTGAGGCTAGATGTCCTGTTATGCCTTTGGTGTTACAGGTATAATTCAGGGATATACTGGATCACTTGATAATTCAAATATGGATACTTAATCCGGAATCACGAATTATCACTCGGATTTCCGTATTGGATCTACCTTCCGGATTAGTTCACCACTTAGTCGCATCTCCATTACCCAACCATCTTATCAATAGATAAACCACAGCGATCCGGCCAGGTGCTAGTGGGATATGTATCATCTTGGATCAGGAATGGTCGTAGGATTTCTATTGTTAATGGTTACTCTGTATTGGCAGGAAACCTTATTCCTAGTCGCAGAACAAACGACTATTCACTCACACTCCAATTGTTTATTCCTATGGAGATGAGGTGTTGTCAACATCAGAACTTTATGGCATCTCGAGATATGCAGAGTTATATAACGGATCAGTCGAGAACCAAAAATGGATATATCGGAGTCCATTCGACCAAATGGACCTATATACGAATTAACCCTTACTTCGACCACACCTTATATGCTTGGGGCAAATGGGACTTGGGATTCATATGTCCTGAGTGGCGCGAGATACTCTCTGTTCAATATATGGCAAAGCAGCTCAGTTGCAGAATACTGTATATTTGACTCCAATAAAGTGTGTTCAAATTAAGGGTTCTATCATTTGCCACAATCATTAAACCGTTACATACCCGGTGGGTTTATGAGAGTGCACTCTCACTTGCTCTTGGTGACATGAACCTATTTGTTAATAATTGGGTTCAGATAAGCTTGGATTCATACGAGGTATCGCCAATAGCAATTGTGTCGCAATCTGTGTATATTACCATGATGACGTAGTTAATACTCCTGGGAGTTAGAACTCGACTACCAATGGTAGAAGGCAAGGATGCTGATGTAGTTACGTATGTGAACCCCGAAGCAGGCTTGGGCAGTCTTTGCATTGTTAAGGGTGTGGATCGTCTACTATATATCAGCAATACCAACATGGAGGAAGGACATTGATAACCTACTATCGAACATACAATCTACATTCAGATTTATCTATGGATACCAATTGACCGTCTTGACCTGGAGGTTAAGCCTTAATATTATTCCCGTGAATTATCTATTAGTTCTGTATCGAAGTCAATGAGGATACATCTCTTTTGAAGTTTGGAGTTGTATGTTCATTTTTAGTTCTGTACCACGGATATATCTATCACTCTTCATACTTGGTTATTCTCAGTACCTTCGTTGAAGCAAGTCGTTCTTCTGGAAGGGAGCAAGACGATACTTTTGAGTTTGAAGGAAGTCTGTGTGGCCAGCCCGATAACATGGTGGTTCAAAGGATATTTCTGCTAGGATACTTTTGAGTCGGCACTACTCCTTCTGCTGAGGCGAAACTACTTTGCTGTTTCTTATAAGTCAAGTTGATAATTGGAGTCATTGCACTCAAGAACAGTCGGTCCCGGGGTATAAGTGCCAGTTGCTGGGACGATACTCAACAAGTCCGAAGGAAGTCTGAGAGAAACACGATAGTGTATTTGTTCACACTACTTGCAGGAAACTCTTGAGTTGTGTACACCAGTATACTAATAGCGTGAGTGTTAGGGGTGCTCTCTTAACAGTGTCTATGTAACCCGAATAACCCAAGGGGTACATATCACATGGCTTAGGTCATATGATATGCATAACACCTACCCTGGAGAGCATCTCAGTACTTCTGTCATGATAAACCTCAGCGGGTTTTGAGTGGGACACGTCTCGATTGGATAAGCAAGTTTCAATGCTTAGCAGATTCATTGAAGCAAATGCTGCCAGAGCTGATTTGACGATGCAATAACGCCGCCAGATCAAAAGAAGCCTGCTTCTGCCAAGCATGTTATTTTCAACCAGATTCATTCTCACATACTAGGCGTGATATGTCTGATCGGACTGAGGAATGCCTCAACTCGCAGACTAGGCAGTCATGTGCCAATGTGCAAGTAAGCAGGATCCTAGGCCCATCTGTTATGTGAGATGGATTGTTTCGGCACTCCCTGGTCAAGGAGAACTGTCTTGCCCTGAGCATGGTGCAACTGAGAGATTATGACATTGACTGTTGATATGAGGTCAGAAGCATCCCCACACATTATCAGCAAAATGTAATTATGTCACTGGGAACCTCTGGGAGTGTCTAAGAGTTGTCGGACCAGAATCCCAGTGTGGTCAAATCCCAGAGTTTACAGGACCAATGCAGTGACCTTTAGGTGGACCTGGGAGCGCCTGGGAGCGCCGGCAACATGACTGGGAGCACCGACCACAAGCCTGGGAGCACCTAGGAGCACCGACCACAAGCCTGGGAGCATCTGGGAGCACCGACCACAAGCCTGGGAGCGCCGGCAACACACCTGGGAGCACCTCGAATCACTGTAGAGTAGTCTGGGAGAAACATCATCTTCTTTGGAAACACTGGTGGTGCGTCTGAAAATGATAGCTACTACTTATCGTTCAACAATTTTTAAAACTCATGTATTCAGTTTGTATTCGCATCTATATATCAATGTATCTATATAGCTACCCATCTACACACAGTATATCTGCAATGGCTGCAGGCAGTGCTTGAGAGCACTTCAACGTGCGCCTGAAGATGATAATTGAGTGAACTCAGAGATAGGCTTCGAGACGGTTATTGTGTGAACTTCGAGATGCACTTGGAGGCTGTGATCGAGCGAGTTTGGAGATGCACTGGGAGGCGGTGATGGGGTGAACTCAGAGATGCACTTGAAGGCTGTAATCGAGCAAGTTTGTAGATGAACTTGGAGACCATGATAATGCAAACATGGAGGCCGTAATCAGTCAAGTTTGGAGATGCACTTGCAGGCCGTAATTGAGCGAGTTTGGAGATGCAATTAGAGGCCGAGATCAAGTTGAACTGAGAGATGAACTGGGAGGCGGTGATCAAGCGAGTTTGGAGATGCATTTGGAGGCCAAGATCGAGTAACTCAGTGATGCACTTGGAGGCCGCAATTCAGTTGAACTCAGAGATGCACTTGGAGGCCAAGATCAAGATGAACTCAGAGATGCACTTGGAGGCCGGGATCGAGCGAGATTGGAGATGTATATGGAGGCCGCGATCGTGTAACTAAGTGATGTACTTGGAGGCCGCAATCATGTTGAACTCAGAGATGCACTTGGAGGCCGAGATAAGGTTGAACTCAGAGATGCACTTGGAGGCTGTGATCGAGCGAGATTGGAGATGCATTTGGAGGCCACGATTGTGTAACTCAGAGATGCACTTGGAGGCCCTGATCGAGCGAGTTTGGAGATACACTTGGAGGCCATGATCGAGCTAGATTGGAGGAGTACTTGGAGGCGGCTGATTGGTGGCGCACCGGGTGCTGAGATTCTATCCATCAGTTATTTAACTCGCAACCTTGGGAATATGATGTGGTGACTTTACCTTTGAGCTCGCATTGAGGGCTGGCTGGTTGTGGTGGATCTGGTAGGGAGGCACGCCGGAAGCTGAAGCTATATTCAGGCGTCAACTAGTAATCATCAGAATGAAGAGAAGACAAACAATCTTGGGTGTATGCTGTACTCGGTGTATTCTGTACTCGGTGTATACTGTACTCAGTGTTAACTCATGATAATGGCATGGAGAGATAGAGAGGGATGACTTAACTTTGTGTTCTGCGATAATGGTAGAGAAAGAGAGATGGGAGATGAAGATGGGAATGATATGGAGGATACGAGCAGATATGTGAAGTCAGGGGTACAACTTGTCTGATTGGGTTTAGAAGACCTCGTATCGGTGTTTTTACCGGCCAGATCGGTAGTAGTACCTGCCTTATCAGGAATGGTAAAATAACTCACATACCAAATTCTCTTAAGTCCCAGTTTCTCATGATGATTTTCCCCATCTCCTCTCATCTCTCTCTTTCTCTACCATCACCTAAGAACACAAAGTTAAGTCATCCATATCTATCTCTCCATGCAATGATCATAAGTTAACACCGAGTACAGCATACACCGAGCACTGCATACTCCAAGTACTGCATCATCGCAAGATCGACTGTCTCCCGCTCCCAGGCAGTCTTTCATCTCTCGGCAGACCTGAGTGTACTCAACTCTCTACATTCCCACAATTACCAGTGAACCAATGAATAGAGTCCCAGCTACCGTCGAACTTCCCTCCCAATCTACTGCCTCCAGATCAACCACCTCCAAATACTCCTCCAATCTCAATCTATTATGGCCTTCATGTGTATATCCAAACTTGCTCGATCATGGCCTCCAAGTGCATCTCTGAGTTACACCATCCCGGCCTTGAAATGCATCTCCAAACTGACTGAATCATGGCCTCCAAGTGAATCTCTGAGTTCGACATGATCTCGGCCTCCAAGTGCATCTCCAAACTCGCTCGATCACAGCCTCAAAGTGCATCTCTGAGTTCAACTTGATTTCAGCCTCCAAATGCATCTCCAAACTCGCCCGATCACAGCCTCCAAGTTCATCTCCGAGTTGCAAGATCCGCAATCTCGCTCGATCACAATGTCCAAGTCCATCTCTGAGTTCAACTTGATCTCGGCCTCCAAGTGGATCTCAGAGTTACTCGATCTCGGCCTCCAAATGCATCTCCAAACCCGCTCCATCACGGCCTGCAAGTGCATCGCTGAGTTCAACTGGATCTCGGCCTCGAAGTGGATCTCTGAGTTACTCAATCTCGGCCTCCAAATGCATCTCCAAATGCATCTCCAAACCCGCTCGATCACGGCCTCCAAGTTCATCTCTGAGTTCAACTCGATTTCAGCATCCAAATGCATCTCTAAACCCACTTGATTATGGCCTCCAAGTGCATCTCTGAGTTCAACTCGATATCGGCCTCCAAATGCATCTCCAAACCTGCTCGATCTCGGTCTCCAAGTGCATCTCTGAGTTCAACTCGATCCTGGCCTGCAAGTTCATCTCCAAACTCGCTTGATCGCGGCCTCCAAGTACATCTCCCAGTTCACATGATCACGGCCTCCAAGTGCATCTCTCAGTTCTCTGCATCAGCATCTCTAGGTGCTCCTGTGATTACGCTCCAATACTATCTGCAGCCAGATTAGCTGTAAGTATATATATAGAGTGACTTAGATAGATAAGTCATGCCATATTATGATGTAGCAAATCTTGTGACTGTAACAAAGACGAATCTGATACGCGAAATGCCTTGTGGTTATGGGACCCTATGAACCACTGCTGTGAGAATATGGCATTAAGTCTCCCACAGAGCTGCGCAGAGGTCTCAAGCTGCTCTCGAAGTCTCCGCAGACCTGTGCAGAGGTCTCAATGCTCTACAATTTGACTATTCTATAAGTCAAATCTCGTAGCATCCTGAATGCACCTCCAGAACTGCAGGTGCTTTCAGGGGCACCTGAGAATACTCTTGTGGAGTCTGAGAGCACTTTGCTTAGCTCCAGGGGGGCCTGGGAGTATCTAGAATTACTTGGGAGCACCAGTGCGGTCTACAGGAGTGTCTGGGAGGTTTTCCTGTAGCTTCCGAACTGATTTACATTTTGCTGATGATTGGGTTGTATTGGAATGGCAACTGCAACGTATGACTCGAATGGTAATGTTGGGCTACGTGTCATTTAATCTACATTGGCATAGTATCGATTGGTCACCAAATTAAATCTATGATGCAAGCCAAATAGCCGTTATGGTGAGGCATTAATTTGTAAAAGTGCTGAACGGCTATATGTCTGTCAGTTGTTCCAATTACCGAACCATATGAGTGCAAAATTTGCATGTTGAAGTTATAATCTGATTTATTGTGTGATATGATATCATGCGGGTGTGGCCTGATTCTTATCAGGAGCAAAACACTTTAATACCTCACCTACATGAACACGAGAACCACAAGGGATTCGTGGCAACCACTACTAGACACATTCATTTAGAATGTAAAACACTGAAGCATGATGCAATCATGAGCGATTAAATCATAGCGTGGAAGGATGGGTGTACAAACTCTCGAACACAACTACAAAGAGATCACATTATTGTGGCAATGAGAAGAGCAAGGTCGAGCCGCAAAAGTCAATCAATACCTACCAGTGAAAAACAATCTGAAATATTATTGTGTTTTTATGATACCTATACCTAGTATTAGTATATAAAAAATCTATCAGCTTTTTGTAGTGGCAGCCCCACACCTTTGGATGAGTATTACTTTGACGAACAAGGCCGACGTGCTACTGTGGTCATTTGCAAAGTTAATCGTAACTTTCCAGGCGAAACAATATTTATTCGCAGCACAGTGTGTGTTGTGGATCTCAGCAATTATAGGATTACAACCTGCACTAGTCTATTATATAGATAACCAAAGGTTTCCTAGTGAGACACAGTCTGAGGAAATACAACAATGTAATATAAATCTGATTATCAATTCAATGATTGCCAAAACTAGCCAGGTAGCTAGTAATTCTGAGGACTTGCTGATAAATGTAGGGTTGGATCGAGCCAAGGCTTTTATCCTAGAATCCAAGAAGGCAAGAGTTAGTTACATTAGCGATCCACTACGAAGAACTCAACAAGGATGGATCAATCCCTCACCATCTATGAAAGCGAAACTTAAGCAAGCCAGGCAACTTGTTAAAACGAAAACAAAGCATAACAACAAACTAGAAGAGTTGAGGGAAACTATCATCCAGAATCTCACAGTAGAATAAAAAGAAAAGGAACGATATCTAGGGCTGTGCATAAGTACATATACTTAAGCCATAAGCACTCCCCTAACAGTAAGACGATACTGTTTAGTCGATACTATCTTGTCAGAGCAGAGAACAGAGTAGTTATCATGTTTCCCTCGGTGGTAATCCATACGCATTCTTAGTGAAGCTTTATCATACTTCTCTCCATTAGTCCAGAAGTCATTAGGGGCTTTTATTGATTAGGACTTAGAGTGGATCTCCCGGTGTTACATGTCCGCAGATGTACCAACAACTGAACATATCAAAGCAAGATGTCACAGTTGAAGTTATAAGCTGTCATTATTGTGCATGTGATGTCTTGTGTAAAAATGGTCCTAGTTGGAAGCATAGCACGTTCAAACCACTCATGCATAAACACAATAACCTTGGTAATTAGTGGCTACTTTATCACCACTTTGGATATGATCTTCCAAGATAAGCTATCAGCCAATGATTGAATCATGGGAAGAGTTTCTAATGGGACTACCCTTAAGACTTGACTGTATAGAGATCACATTGTTCCAGCAATAAGAAGAACCAAGCTGCAGTAGCAATCCACAGTCAGACATCAGCAGTGAAGATCACCTTAACATATTATTAAGAATTCAATTTACTGTGACTTCAACTACTTACACTTATGTGAGACAAGGTCATTTTTACAAGCCTATTGAAGAAATTAAATTCCCTCCATTCACTTTCAACATTATTATATATCTTCTTATTATTTGAAAGTATTGCCAACAGCATTCGACCTCATTGTCACACCTTTTGGAGACATACAGATTCATTACCAAGAATGCAGACAACTTCGCCTAGCGACATTTGTACTTCACAATGCCAACCTGTCCAGACTCAAATATAACATGTGGAGATGCAATACTGCCAGGCTTGCACTAAACGGAGATTATGAGAAGATTGTTAATCCTCTCGATATATGTGCCGATGATTATAGCTATTACTTTGTCCCTGGAAAGGATTTCAAGAAGTTGAGTTTTGGAATGCAACAAGGATAAAAGTGCAGAACAATTTGGTGAATTGCCAGCTGTACTGAATCTAAATAAATATTACATTGATTGTTGGGATTAAGAACCCACATAACAACTGAAAGGTGTGTGGTAGTAGTACAGTTGAAGGCATTTAAGCTCTCATCACGAAAGATAACTTGTCCAATTTTATGTCCCCAGACAACTTATTATAATAACTATATATCATATTACATTGACTACACACCAAATGTACAATTGGCTATTTGTAATAGTTGATTGACCACACACCCAAGTTAAGTGTACACAAAATCTATATTTGAATTTCTGGAAAACTAGGATGAACCATAGGATGGGAACGGGACTGCATTCAGGGTCTCCATCCTAACAGTGGGCGAGATTTGGGAGACGAAAATCCGAAAGCCTAGTCGGTATCGAATAGAATGTCTTTTCTTATGTTGACCTATATCCTCTGGTCCGATCTTAGATCCAATACTATGGTCTACCAGAGCTGCTTCCAGTGGGCTATCATTTAAGCCCTTGTAGATCTTTATTGCCCAAGATTTGATGGATCTAGCTGGGGGTATCATATTGGATTGTTGGAGATGACTATTGACTAGCAGACCCCCCCCTCACTAGCCCTCAGCCGTCCCAGCACTGTGCCACCGATAGTGCGGGATCCATCTACACACAGTAGACTTACTCTATGCCAAAGTGCATCCAGTTTGATGGAGAATTCGCAGTGCTATGGGGGCGGAGTGTGACTCTCACCTACTCCCCCCCCCCCCCCTCTCCCACTCACCTCCATAGCTCCGCGAATTCCCTACCAAATTAGATGCCCTTTGACACAGAGTAGTTCAATTATATGTAGATGGATCGAGTTATTGTTGGCCAGGTACTGGGACTTGCTGAGAACTGCTAGGGGGTCTGCTAAGGGGAAGTGGCCGTGGTTGACCCACCCCCTCCCATCGATCGACAACTAGTCCCAGTACCTGGCCAACGATAACGCGGAGTCCATATAGTAGAGCTACTCTGTGCCAAAGAGCGTCTAATTCGACCAAGAATTGGTGGAGTTATGTGGGGTACCGAATCATCCTCCTCATCCTCCCCCCCCCCCCATGTTGCGTTTCCGTCCAAATGAGTTTACAAACCACAGCGCGCCAGAAATAGTGATTCACCAAACATGCCGTTGTCTACTATATCTAGTGCTGCTGCGTCGAACTCGGCAGCCATTTTGACAAGTTTTGTTTGTTTGTTTGTAATCATTTTGCATTTACCCCCAAAGGGAGGTACCCAGCTAAGTTACCATAGGCTGGCCAACCACTAGTGGTCATGGCATTGTAACTCCCATCTCCGAAACTTCCTTGGTCTTAATTCTGCGGAGGGCACAAGCCCATTGAAACTCCACCTACCTCTCTCCTAGGCAAAGTCGTCTCTCCCACTTCCCGCTGCTCCGAGCTGGACCCTAAGGCCACTTACTCCCCCAAACCCACCCCCAAAACGCACCAAAAAACGCGCCAAAAGCAAATAAAAACCAAAGAGAATCATCAAGTACATTCTTGCCCTGCAGCATCTTCCAACCATATAGGCCCGATCTAAACTGCAACTCTTTCGACTCTCCTCCATTCCTAAGCCCTGTACGGCTAACCCTTACGGGGTCACTGACTTTCATACCTTCCGCCATGGCAGCCATACACCTCTGTGACTCTGTAATGGCGAGGTTGTGTACTAGAGGTTAGGGTTGCAACGGCAAGCACGTAATGCAGCCGGGTAAGTGCATCCTTATCTCGACTGCTCGTGAGGACTTAGATCCTCACCAATAGTCTTACTACACTTCTACACCTAAGATCAATCGAGGCCACGTGTGCAACTGTATCTCTCATATGACCACCGTGATCCCTATGCAGCCAGAGGCAGGCGTACATGCCCTTACACTATTATCGGTCTTTCAGTAATTTGATACGTTTCGCCCACGGGATTTCGGGAATTGCGATTTTACCCCTTTTTCGACGCGTCACCACACGTACAAGAACGAAGCAATTTCACCACTACAATGCCTCCTAAGAAGACGAATAGATTCCCACTTCGCACTGCAAATGAGCGTGGAAGCGCAGAGGCCATTCCGGCATCGATCAGTCACGGCACTCCGAGTCTTGAGGGTTGAATTACCCCTATTGAACGGCATTCTCCCAGAGTTCTCCCAGAGGCTGAAATCGACAATAATTCCGATCAAGAACGCCTAATTGACGAGGAGACTGATGATCGCAAAACCGACGATGAGGAGAATGACGACAATGAAGATGTTGATACATCTGCCCCCCTACGACCGAATATCATTTTGGCAGATGTAGTGGAGCAGCAACGAGCTAAGGTGGAACGACAGGAGAGAATAACCGAATTCCTATTCCAACAGAATACCGAACTACTATCCCGACGAGAATCGACAAGCAGAAACGACAAATTCGACATGACTCATCCGAGAGGATACTACGGAGGCGCACACAAATTAGACACCTTTCTCGGCTCTCTTCGCTCGAACTTCCGCACTCACAGCCACCTCTTCTCCAATGGTGATACCGACAAGGTCCAGTATGCACTCAATCACCTCGGACGCTGGAGCAACCACCGTGGTTACACCCTACATAAGACGAGCATGATCGACCCAATCACCTGGGGCCAAGACCTACTTAGCATCGATTCCCCATGCATTCACGATTTCGACCTTTCCATGAACGAAATCCAGAAGATGTAAGGCGAGCAGGACCACAAACTCAACGCCGGCACTCGACTCTACCATGAGTTTTGCCAAGGTCACCACGACCCCGATAAGAGCGTACGAGCATATGCTAACCGACTATGACATACCTCAAGAGAAGCTGGCTGGGATGAAGAGCAACAGAAGCTATCGTGCTACTATATGATCTGGGCAGGCCACAAACCCGAACTACATCCAAAAATCAGGCCCTGTTCCAATGAGGACAGGATGTTGGACAGTATCGACGAGCTTTTCAATCGAGCAGCGGATGTCGAAACCAAACCTCAGAAAGACGACAAATCACAACAACAAAGGCAATACGGAGAAACATCTTACAAAGGCGGCAGAAGACGCGGATACCGACCATCGATTTCAGAATCGAAGGATGCACGAAAGGAAGCACCATAGCCCAATAAGCCGAAGCCGAGCGGCGGCGGAAAATGATCCGATTTCCCCCAGCACCGTGGGTATCATCGGAGGTCTATGAGAAGCGAAAGGCTAGTGGGAAATGATCACATTACGCCGGCGATCACATGTCATTTAGGTGCCCGAGATACTCCCGTGCGACTTTCCCCGATAAACCCACTCCAGGAGATGGCAAAGATGGCGGAAACCGACAGATCAAAAGGCAGCAATCTTTCGATACCCAGCAAGCAAAAAACTAACCAACCTCTCCCGGTACTTAGCTCGGCCGGGGAGGTTGGACGAGAGTGAGCTTGAGTTGGGAAAGGTGGGGTCACAGGTATTCATGGCAACTTTGGACGAGATACGACCACATCGGATCGCACTAAAATCGAGGGTTATCCTGGAGATCCCGAGAGCACAAATTTCAAGTCAATATCTATGTGGCACAGAAACACCTGATTCCGCTCACATAATCCACAAGATTCAAATACGAGATAAACATGGCGAGATGCAATGCATATGGGCTGTTATCGACTGTGGAGCGACAAGCATTTTTATGGCTCCAAGATTAGTTACGAAACTCGGGATATCACATGAAGCGGCACATATTACTACACTCGGCTTGGGCGGACAGATTATGCATCATGCGAAGGATAGCCGAAAGACGTCAGTAACCATTCAGTATATGGAGCATCTCGCCCCAGTTACAGAACTGGAAGTGCTAGTCGTACCGATGCCAGCCTACGATCTAGGACTTGGACTACCATGGTTCAGGGCCCGGAACCCGGAAATTGATTGGAATCTCTGCTGATTGACTGCCTTACGGTCACCTAACGGTCCTCAGGCTGCGGATATATTGAGTGGTGAGGACAAGCCTCCTCCGGAAGAACACAAGAAGCTACAGGAACGTGACGAGGACACGCCTGCTCCAGATAATGAACTTCTTGGAGCTACTGCATTCGACGATCTCTTAGCTGGCGAGGAGGTCGTTGAGGCATTTGCCCTACAGATAGGGGAATGCACCGGTCTGCTGGGAGCGACTATGGAGATCACCGCGATTGTCAGATGAGAAGCCCAGGCGCTGGACGCGACGAGCAGGGAGCAGCGGCGGTAGTTGCGGCAGAAGGGGGTCCACATGGGAATCCTGAATGACTGCTACCGGCTCGCCAAGACACGAAGGGAGTGACTGGACGGCGGGGCTTGGCTCCTTGTGAGCGAACCGCTAACGACAAGGCCTCCTGGATTACCCTTTCTTCGCTTCTCTATATCCCATCCCTGAAAATATGGCATGGACTAACATTGTTAGATGGAGCAAATATGGAAAGGATATCCAGAGACGATTGGGGCTTCATTCCCGTGGTGTACTCGGAATTCGGGGACATTTTTAGTACAGCCAAGGCGGAAATACTCGCGCCGCACCGTTCCATTGACCATGCGATCGACCTGGAACCAGACTTCAAACTACCATATGGACGAATCTACAATCTCTCAGAATTCGAACTTAGAACGCTCAAAGCCTATATCGAGACGAATCTAGCCAATGGCTTCATCCTGTGGTCATCATCCTCGGCGGAAGCACCGATCCTATTCGCCAAAAAACACGATGGAGGACTATGGCTTTGTGTGGATTACCGGGCTCTCAACACGGGGACAATCAAGAACCGGTACCCCTTACCTTTGATCTCAGAAATGCTTGACAGACTACGCGGAGCTCGGATTTTCACTAAACTGGACCTCCGAAACCCCTATCATCTCATCCGAATCAAAGAAGTCGACAAGTACAAAACCGAATTTCAAATCCGGTACGGCCAATTCGAATACCAAGTTATGCCCTTCGGCTTGACAAATGGACCGCCAACCTTTCAGGCCTACATCGATGACTGCCTACGGCCCTATATCAACGACTTCACTGTGTGTTACCTAGACAACATACTCATCTGCTCGACTAATGAGAAGGAGCAGGAAGATCACATACGGAAAGTGCTACAAAGGCTACAAGAATTCGGTCTCTATTGCAAGGCGGAGAAGTCCCAATTCGGTGTCTCAGAAGTTGGTTTCCTCGGATTTATCATCAGCTCCGACGGGATCGGCATGGTATCAGACTGCATATCCACCATCGAAGACTGGCCTACACCAATGTCGGTACGGGATATACAGGTGCTGTTGGGATTCGCGAACTTCTACCGACAGTTCATCAGGAAATATGCAAAGGTTACGTTACCCCTGACGGAGCTACTAAAGAAGACAGAAACATCAAACCCACCGAAAACCAGCCAGAAGTCAAATAAGCCTACTTACAAATGGGAATGGACTCGTGAGGCCAAGCTCACATTTCGGAAGTTGAAGAGGGCCTTCACCGGAGCACCGATCCTCCAGCATTTCGACCCAGCAAAGCCGATTATTCTCTAGACCGATGCAAGTCTCTTTGCGATTGCTGGCATCCTTAATCAATATGACGGATTCGGAACCCTTAGACCAGTCAACTTCTACTCTCGAAAATGCTCCCCTGCCGAGCAGATTTACGACACATACGATCACGAGCTCTTAGCCATCATGGAGACTATGAAGCAATGGCAACACTATCTCCAGGAAGCGAATCATAAGGTCTTGATACGGTGCGACCACAAGAATCTCGAATACTTTCAAATGTCAAAAGTGCTCTCCCGGAGACAGGCTCGCTGGGCGGAAATCCTCTCTTCCTACGACTTTACTATCAAACACCTGGAGGGAAAGAAGAACCCTGCCGACGGACCATCCAGACGACCTGATTACGAAGAAGGCTACGAAAGGCCCACCACACGACTCTTCGCAACTTTTGCAGTAACTACTGTTCAACTGTACCTTGACCTTCTACCGGCAATTAAGGCAGTTCAGGCCTCCGACTCGTTGGCCGCCGACGTGAAACGCAGAATCGTCGACACTCGAATGGTCGGATACCCTGACCTGTCGAAAGCTGGTGGGCCTGATGTACCTACCAAGGAGCAATGGAAAGTCATCTCGGGAGCTCTGACCTACGAATGGAGAATATACGTACCAGCGGACGCTTTGCTCCGCAACAAAGTGATAAGTGTGTTTCATGATAACCCCGAATCCGGTCATTTCGGAGCACTTAGATCTGCTGAACTCGTATCTAGAGACTTCTACTGGCCCGTGCTAGATGCTGCAATCCGAAAGTTCATTGCCGGTTGCGAAGTATGCCACAGAATCAAGGCACCGCGCCATGCTCACCACGGAATCAACATGCCTCTACCGCCACCTCTTCACACTTGGGAAGGAATCACCATGGACTTCGTCACGGACCTCCTGAAATCAACAAACTCGGGCTTCACTGGCATTGCAGTAATCGTTGATCGACTGACAACGATGGCGATCTACCTACCCTGCCGAAAGGATATCGACTCACGGGAGTTGGACCGTATGTTTTTCGAGCACATGATCTGCAGAGATGGTGTACCAGATAATATCATCACTGACCGTGGCACGCAATTCACCAGCCAATTTTGGACTCGAGTCTGCTCTCATCTGAGCATCAATTACCGACTCTCCACCGCATTCCATCCACAGACCGACGGGCAAATGGAACGCCAAAATCACACCATGGAACAGTACCTCCGAGCCTTTTGCAACGACGAACAGGATAATTGGGTCGAGCTCCTACCATTGGCGGAATTTGCATACAACAACTCCATGCACGCTTCAACGAGAATGACCCCATTCTGGGCCCTTTACCATCGCAATCCCCAGATGCAGTTTGAAGCACCAAAGCCGCCAGCATTGCACCTGAAGTCGGTGATCCAAGCGGATGCTGTGCTTAAAGGACTAGAAGAGACTCATCGAGTCCTCCGCAAAAACCTACTGAAAGCTCAAAAGCGGCAATCTAAGTACACCAGCGGCAAAGAAATCACCTTCAAAGTTGGGGATAAAGTGTGGCTCTCAACCAAGCACCTCCGGACTACTAGGCCATTGAAGAAGCTCGATTACAAGCGCACTGGACCATACACAGTAAGTAGGATCATCAATAAGAATGGTTACAAATTAGACTTGCCAAATACTATACACAACCACAACGTTTTCCACGTATCATTACTCGATCGATATGCACCACCGGTTGCAGGCCAACCTCCATCAGAACCGCAACTGATGATTGTGGATGACGCCGGAGACCAAGAATGGGAGGTCAAACGGATTCTTGATGCTAAGCTGCGTTATCGGAAGCTTCACTGCCTTGTTCAATGGGCGGAATATAGTCACGTACGTACAAGCTGGGAACCGGCGGAAATCCTCCAGAATGCCCAGGAGCTGGTCGACGATTTTCACTGAACACAACCGCAGAAGCCGCGGAGGAAATGAATTAAGTTTCGGGACTCGGCAGCGAAGGAAATGGGTTGAGTTTTGGGACTCGGGGGTGGAGGAAAAGCATCAATTGTATAATCTCTTTTGCTTCTCTTTGCTTCACTTCTTTTCTTATTGGTCCGGCCTGGTACAAATGGCCTTGGCACGGGTTTTACCACCTTCGGATCACTGTCAAGTGGAGGTGGAGTTTTCCCGTGCGCCGGATTCGCAGAATTATCGTGAGATTTGTTTTATATTTTGTTTCCATCCCTGTATGAAGATATGCAGTCCAGGAGGCCTGCGCATAGAGAGGGGGATAATGTAATGGTGAGGTCGTGTACTAGAGGTTAGGGTTGCAATGGCGAGCACATAATGTGGCCGAATAAGTGCAACCTTATCTCGCCTGCTCGTGAGGACCTAGATCCTCACAGATAATCTTACTACGCTTCTACATCTAAGATCACTCGAGGCCACATGTGCAACCATATCTCTTATATTACGACCCTAATCCCTACGCAGCCAGAGGCAGGTATACGTGCCCGTACAGACTCCCCGGCCATCATCATATCTCGTAACGACCCCACTTTGTCACGGCTGCTCATCCTTTTCTTCCTTTCTTTCCGGGGCTTCAACCTCCCCCCTCCTTTGTTGTCCTCCCCTCCCTCCAGGTCGTCTTCCAGCCCTATCATTATCCTCCTTCCTCCACGTTCACGTATTCCTGAGTTCGATCACTCGGTCACCTGACCCCTTAGACCTCCCTCGTCTTCGTCGTTGTCTTTTTGGGGTTGTCGGCTCACTCTGTGTCCATTTCCCCCTATCATTTTCTCCCCTATCATCCTCCCTCCTCTTTGCGGTTGCCGAAGTTGCAGCATATTGAAAATGCATAAGCGTGGGTGGTGGGGATGATAATCTCAGTGCTTTACCTGGTCGCCCTGGTTCCCCATCCGATTTGTCCATATTCATAGGCATCGCATTGTCCTCTTCAACATGCATCGCCCAATTTCGAGTTAATACTTCTCTAGTCAACGGGGTTCCCACCCGCTTGCGCGGTTGACAGTGTGGTCGTGGCCTGACCGTAAGATCCTTTGTTGGTGTTTTGGGCGTCGTTGGTGGCTGCATTTCCGGGTCTGGCGCATTCCCCCTAACTTCACCCAGCTTTTTATTTTCATCCACAAGGCTCACAACGGTTGTTTTGAGCATCGACACTTCTGTCTTCAGGTTGTTGATTTTCTATTAGAGTTTTGCGAAATGTCCCTCCATGACTTTGATGACAGCCGTTCCGACTATCTTCTCTGCCATATCTTGGGGCATATCTAACACATCATCACCCTTGTCGGCACAAGCCGTCTCGGGCAAATTCATTTGTTGTTGTATGGGAGTTTTGGAGACTGCCGAACTCATAATCGTCTTGGGGGCAGGCGTTTTCGCTTTGCCTTTCCCCTTCTTCTTTTTTGGCTTCTTCTTTCCACCGGAGGCGAAAATAGGAAGCATCAAGGAAGCGAGCGTGTCGCTATCATTATTAAAATCGTAGTCGGAATAAGTGGACGACTCTGAGCACGATTCCCAGATATTATCTTCGTTCATCATCTCTTGCAATAAACTAAAGCGACAGGGAGTCATTTGAGGAATGGACGGACCTGTGCTGAGCGCTGGGGTCCTCGAAGGGCGCCCGCCTCTAGGCATCGATAAGCCGTAGAGATATTACGGGGCGGCTTATGGTTGGCCAACGACTCACGGCTTGGCAAAAGCTAGCGGTGAGGTGGTGTGTCGAGGTGTCGGTCCCCATTTTGACAAGTTCTCTGAGGGTTCGCAAATCGGAGTTCTCGCATGCGCAGTGACGAAACCTGCAGCGAACCCTTGGAAAGCTTGTACCAACGTCGAGTGGGTATTGCAAGGCGCTGGGGTAGGGTTGTCCAGTGCACCACCAGCGATGTGTATAGCATAGCAATTTACACAGGATCGTCTCGCGATGTTGCGAACAGTACCTTTGGTGAAAAACAAGATGTGTGCCGACGGGGGCGGAATTGGATGACAATCTTTCACGTATTGGCATGCAATTACTGGCCTCTTTCAGGAACAGCCATGGGCGCTCGATTACAGCTCTCTTCGAAAATGGAGAGGTTCGAACAGTGCGCATTCAGCTGCTTTCCGAATGTACTATGAAAGTGAACAAACTTCCAAAGCGGGCGGGAAGAGGAATTCTACCAGGCTAGTAATGGGGCGGAAGTGTGGTGAAAAGGTGCGAGATGGTCATCAACACCAGGTGTGTTGCGACTATGAAGGGGAGAACCGTGTGCATTGGCTACGTGCGATGACTGTCTAGGTACAGGTCTAAAGGTCCAAGATGCATAGGGAAAGGGAAGAGTAAAGTGTGAAGTCTAAAAGAGCAGTCACGAGCCTTATCTATCAACAAGGTGCATTAAAATCTTCGGTTGAAGGGTGAGAAGCGGGTGAGAAGTGAACCAGTGGTCCCAAGCGGTCAGTCCGATCAGGCTTTGGGTTCCTCCGGACCGGCCTGGCCCACAGGTATGTCTACAGGTGCCGACCAGCTGACCGAGCCGCTTAGGGACACAGAAGCGAACAAGCAAACGAACGTCCACGAATAACTAGAAGAAGAGTAGTAACCAGGCATGGCAATGGCCTGTCCGGACGGTAGTCATGCGGGGGACTAGCGTGCAGTCCAGCTCGGGCCACTGCTTTCGTCGCCCTAGGGCGTCCAGTTCTCAACTCTCCATGACTAGGGTAGTGCCGGCCCGGGACCTCTGCGGACTATCACCTTCACTATCATCCCAAGACATTTTACCGCAGTGAACCACGCTAATTTACTCGGTATTCAATTTTCAAAATTCATTACTTCAACATTCTCGCTGACGATCCTGGGGAAGACCTCAATGCTTTTGTATCTGGCAGTACCTTCTGGCGAAAAGATAAGTGTCATGGATTTTCTACCGGTTGTGACTGTAGGGAAAATGATTACCAGTAATTGACGGGAATAGTATGCATGGGGGAGGAGGAGCCTTGTCCTTGTTCATCTTTCACAAACAAGTTCATTATTTCCTGGTCGCGCTTCAAGGTCACCGTTTGTGCCATGATCATATCTGCTACAACCGAACAGCACTGATCACACAATCATCACTCTGGGGAGACAATAGGACATTGTGAGCAGCTGTGTCGGACTACCTACTACTATCTTCCCGGCCACTCACTTGTTTCCACCACCGCCTACCTTGCCCTTCGTTTAGTATCATCCCAACTTATGCCACTATATTCCTCAGTCTGTCTATCTTTAACCAATCACAAGCCACCATTTCAAATTTCAAAGGCTACTAACAACATACATTTGTTTTTGAGCTGCCGTGCATTTGTGAGCCCAAAAGATTTTATCATAAGGTATTTTGTATTTTGAAGACCTTGGTTAAAGTACCGATAAGATGAGTATCTTTGGCGCGTAATCGCGATAAAATGTCTTGGGGTGATAGTGAGGGTGATAGTCCGGAGGGGTCTCGGTGCCGGCCGGACTGCAGGTACTTGCCGAGTGACATCTCGTGTCAGTGGGTTCCATTAGGAGCAATTGTTAGCTCTAATAGTGCGGCAGGGTGCTCCATTTTACTGCACTATGTCTCAGGGGAGATATCGCGCAATCTTTTGGTTGTTGCAGCCATATTATGGTTGTAATTCATTCGGTCATCGCTTCATCACTCGCTATCACCATTCCATTACTCGGAATCACCTACTAGTGGCTCAATGGCCTACAAGGCCGTAGAGGTTGATGGACTTATATTCCAGAAGACTGAAATCTCCAGTCCAAGGTGAAGGCGCCCGGAAATTCGTAATCCGAGCCAGGGAGAGCCTTCGGACGGACGGGACGCACTTTTTCCATCCCTGCTAGTAACGAGAGGAGGAATGATAAGCGGGTGCAAGCACAACGAAGCACCGATTAGTAGAACAATCTATCCAATGAGACCGTGATAGGAATTTTGATTAATATTCTCTAGTTACTCTAACATTTTCATTCACTCATAAAATCCCTTCCCACAGTCTGATATCGATAACGAAAACAGTTAAAGTTGTTTGGTGCAGCTGGGGTGGTGGAATTCCGGAACTGATTGTGCCTATAGGCTTCATATAGAGTTCTTCAATCCGGTTCTGTGTTGTGGGAATCTGGAGGGCGCATATGAGATCTTTATCGACTTACTGCGGTAGTTGAGAAGAACCCGATAAGCAACGTTCGATGTGTTTTCATGGTTCATCGCTATTAGGTTTTCTATCCCTTTCGGAATTTTGCAACGAGAAGAGGTTCCATAGATGAAAAGGCTAGAGTCGAATCTTTTTCTAGCCGGCACAAGCCTTTGAGTACAAGCCTTTAGCCGACAATTATATTGCATGATAGGTCTCTGTCTTTTGTGGCCAGAGATGAGTCTCGTATGGCCGGAGGTGAGCCTCGTATGACCGGAGATTGCTGTCAGCCTGAAGAGTCTATACATAGATGCGTACGCACGCATTCACACTTGTACTGATATATATATAGCCTTGTGGCACTCTTAGATAATATACAATCAAGCTTCTCTAAGTATCACTATTTGAACAAATTATAGAAAAGCTTTAAAGAATGAGATTTCATGATCGTTCATTCTTCCCATCAACAGGCCGTCTCATATGCGTGCTCAGGACGATTGGTTAGACCTGCTCCGTACCTTGCGGAGGATGCCCACCGCTAGCTCACAATTCTTGTTAATACAACGCTCCTACTCTTTCTTCTCGCTATTGGTTCCCAAAGCCGTAGCTACACCCACATTCAGGCTTGCGATCCGTTATGCACGACTATTATGGAAGAAACGAGATAGGCAGAGAACGGTCGCACAGCTTTTGTTACAGATTCTTCGGCGAAACCGGAAGCAACGGAGTCTTTGCACTGCAAAGGAAGGGCAGGATTCATTGTTGCAGCGGGCATAAGTTGAGTATATATTATCGTCTTTTTGCGTTGCGTGGGTTGATTTGACATCGGCAGCACCAACCAGACCTCCCAACGGTGGAAACTGGTTGGAAATTCGGCACCAAATTGCAGGTTTATACCAACTGTTTAAGGAATGAAACTGCACTGCATGTCGAACTAGTTTAGTAAACCAGTTGGAACCAGTTAAACTGTTTGTACTGGTTTTAACTGTTTAACTAGATTAAACCAGTCCAAAGTAGATTATACTAGCGCAAACTAAATTCAATCAGTGCAAACTACTCAATACCTAGCTATTAACCGTCAGTGTGTACAATCTATCACTCAACATAGTAGATTACACATTTTTCCCTGTGTATGTTTCATATATGGGGTGCCTCTCCACGCAGTCCCAGGAAACTGTACAACGGTTAATTGGACTGCATCTAGCGGCTACTGGCAGACCTCCCAACGGTTGAACCAGTGCACTGCTTGTAAAGAGTTAACCAGTGCGGTATGTAGTTAGTTCTTGGCAGTGCAGTGCAGTTGGTGGAGGCTCACAGTGCAGTGCAGTGCAGTTTGTAAGTTCAAAATCCACTGGTTCACTGCTGGTTAGTTAGTTTGCCACTCATTACCCATTCCACTTCTTGTTGACACAGGATTTTGGCCGAAAGGTCTACAAGTTTCCAGATGACCAGCGAAGCTGTTAGAATGGACTGGAGAGAGGTTGCTAATGATCTGAGTCACAATGTAGACTCATGTATAGTTAGTCACTCGCCACTTGCATAGCCACTGGTCGATTTGTAATATATGTTCACAATGGTTTCTCTGTGGAATCTCAAGATTTTCACCCATGGTTCAGGATTATCATGGCTTTCCTTGAGTAAGGAAGATATGTTTGAAAGTAATGTGCTATGTACAGCGTGGGCAAGGGTTAGAGCTGGCGAAGAAAAATTCATGGCAGTACTGTACACTGGTTCGAACCAGTTAAGATAGTTGAACCGAATATATACAGTTGAACCAGTTGTCAACCAGTTCATTGCACTGGTTTAGCATGCAGTGCAGTTTGAACAATTATGTAGTTGGTGCAGTGCAGTTTCCCTGCGGAAACCCAATTGGTTTCCACCGTTGGGAGGTTTGGCTACTGGTACCAGTTATTCAACTAATTAGTATCACTAGAGTAGTATACATAACGTGTAACATCTGGAAATCGTTAGACTGCGGCTACTTCCCCTAATACTCACTGTTAACCTGTGCATGCATAACCCCAACAAGCTCGTAAGAATGGTCTCCAGCTAGCCGAAATCAATTGTCTCCAGCCAACTCCCTTCTCCAAGTGCACCCCTGAGCACCGTCTCCAGCTAGCTGCCCGTGAGTTCACACTCGCCATCGATACATGAAAAGATACAGGCAGTGATACTGCTGCAAACGCAATTGTGTCGAGTGAAGATGAGTGCTTTCTGCGATCTTTAAAGCTGCAAGAGTTTCGCGATGGATCCATTCATTGTTCATTACTTCCGTACATTCGGAAGCCTAAAATTGTTGCTGTTTAGTATCGAAAAGGCAGGACATTTCGGATAATCACTTCAGTTGTATATTGTTTGGGGGTGCCCCAGCTGTCGTCATCCCGGATACTGTGGAGGGCTAGCTGCGCATTAATTGGTATCAGTAGCCGCAATATTAATATTTGTAGCCGCTAGATGCAGTCCAATTAGCCGTTATACAGTTTCTTGGGACTGCGTGGAGAGGCTCCCGGACCATTAGCAGACATGAAATATCTTTTGCGATGGATGGTGCATAGTCTAGTGCATAGATTGTGTTATCCTCAACGAGATATCCAGGGTTCCTACAAATCTGGAAAGATGGCAAACTGCAGCTATATCCTCCATATACTCCCGAGAGCTTCCTATCAAATCAGCTACCTGTGTGGTCGATTACGACAAGACCTTGGAAACGGACGTATCCACAGGACCACAACGCACGAATGTCCGTCATGGGGAAAGCACTAGGGACTCGTTAGCTGGAACAAGTCTGTATCTCCTCGACCATTCAAACTTCACAGTTTTCAATTGATTGGACTGTGGAACGGACCGGGGTTCAAGCGTTATGTATATGGTTCAATCCAAAGCAATGCCACAAAGATGCCGCTAGGTCAAGTCCTAGCTAATATGTCAGCGGTAGGTAGCTGATAGACCCAGCGGTGCAATTAGACCAGTCGACAATATACAACTTACGTGAATGCTTATTACGGATGTGTGATGGAATCATATACCGTCACCTACCTGTCTCGTGACTCAAAGACAACTTTATGGTTTCTGAGTATACTCAAGTATACTGTTGGTCTGCTTTGATGATATACGAACTCAAAGGCTAATGTGATCTAGAACTCTGGTAGGAACTATCTACGCACACACCTGTAAATGTAACATGCTGGAAGACTGTCTCCACTCATTCAAACAGAATCCTGCCAACCAACAATCAACATATCGACAGAGTATAAATGAAAGATCACAGCTTCACGTCATCGCTCATTGCCATAGCCCATCGACAAGTTTCCACTTCCGTATCTTGACAATCAATCAATGTCCTCGATACCCTCACTTCCAATCATTCTGCATGCGTCACCTGTTGTTTCTTCACCGTCTCGAAGTCCTTCTCAATTGTCAAAGTATTATCAGTCACCCCTGCTATTACCTCATCGAGCGTGAGTTACCTTCTCACTAGCACTTGTAAACCTCAGTCTCATCTAGCTATCTCTCGCCTATCATCTTTGCAGTGTTCGCAAGCGGCCAAATAGGCCTAGCTTGATAGAGGCCGGGCCGGTTTACGAGATTTAAAATGCTGCCGGGCCGGATTAAGAATTGGCGGCTTTTTTGCACCGAGCTGGCAAATATAGGCTAGTACTCATACAGAGGCGGTATTTGTAAATATTCGCCAGTATTTGCAATTACCGCCGGCATTTATAAATATTCATAGGCACTTATGAATACCGCCGGCATTCTGCATCACACCTCCGACAACACACCACACCACCTTTTAGTTTTGCCAAGACCGATTTTATCCAATCAAGTTTGACATTGCGAGAAAATTTTTGCTTCGGTTTTCAGTTGAACAAACTTCAACCGCTTAGAAGCAGCAAACGATGAGCCTCTTCGTGTTAGGGGTTCTCCCTTAGCAGTGATAATGGGACTTGTTGACAGTCAAGGACAGCACATACCATGCCGAGACTTGCAAGTACTCTGCCCAGTGGTGTACCCTTTAGCGGGGGTTTATGCCAGTCACGAGAAGAGCTCGAAAGTTGGTCAGTGGTATTAGAGGCCAGAACCATGAGAGGCTTCTTTCATTCTTGGATACTATGCAGGACATGCTTGTGAGCAAGCACGGCAGTTGATAATCTATTGCGAGTAAGAGGGCTCTTCACTGCCTGACCGTAATGGCAGGATAACCAGTGCGGCACACCCCGGTGCATTGAGAGAACTGTCTCCACCTAAGCATGATGTAACTGAGGGATTTATGGCATTGGTGAAAACCAGAAGCGATTACCTTGCATTGGGTTGCATGAGTGTAGCTCGCAACTATTATGTGTCATAAAGACTCTATGTTGACAGCACGGAACTGGTATCCTGATAAGCCTGTTTAACTACCGAATAAACTCATCGAAGGCGAGATGTCAAAGTTGAAGTTATGGTCTGATTAATGAGCCGATATGATACGTGTCTCCTATGGGGATGCGCGAGCACATCCGAGAGGCGCCAACAAATAAGTCGCGAAGATATCTACCGGGCATCACCAATAAGACCCACAGATAAGTGGCTATCATTGAGGGATTTAATCATAGCTATGTGTCAAGGAATAAACGCCGAAGGTAGTAGGGCACTGGCTATAAAGAGATCACATT